>JGI24820J26691_1000280_pt1 | contig 14934 bp, 15 predicted proteins | sample METZYME_5_50m_FD_26691 | JGI IMG/M metagenome (IMG submission 26691) | reverse complement strand
TTTGCTTCCACGGCGCCTACACCCAGGTGTCCTCGTGGTCTATGATATTTAAAGCTTCTGCCAACCAAATGAACGCCATTGGCAAGAAGGGCTGAAGACAAAGTGTCGCCTCGAAACCCTTCATAAATTTTCCCATCAAATTTGAATTTTAATGGTGCATTTCTGTCTAGTCGGCCAGCTTCTTTCAACCTGAAACGTTGGGAACTCATTTTGCTTCATCCGTTTTAGGAGTCTTTTTTGAGGGTGATATACGCCGCCAGTTTCTGTCGTATGTTTCTTTACCTTGTTTGGAACTTGGTGTCTCGGTAACGGGATAAACTTCTAAAATTTCGTTGGTAATTGTGTTGCGTAGCACATTGAACCACCTACGACATCCGGACCTATGGCACCACCTTTCTAATATCAGTCCCTTCGTATTGGTCTTTAAGAACAGATATTCGGAAAACTTTTCGTCCGTTAAGGTTTTTGAAGGATCAGGACGCGTAATATGGGCCTCTCCGCCATAGTGAAACTCAGCATCATCGCGAAAACCGCACCAAGGGCATTCTATATGCAGCATATACTCCCTCCGTTAATGTGCTACCCCAGCAGCCCCATGCTCATCTATCAGATACCCACCTACGAATCGGTCTAAGGAAAAGGGGGCTGCGAGTGAATTTGGTTCATCCTTAGCTACAAGATCGGCAAAGACATGACCTGAACCGGGTGTGGCTTTGAATCCTCCGGTTCCCCATCCACAATTGAAGTAGAGATTTTTAACAGGTGTTTTCGAAATAATTGGCGATGCGTCCGGGCATGTATCGACTATTCCTCCCCATGATCTCAACATGCGGAGACGTGAGAATACTGGAAAAAGTTCTACCGCCGCCGCAAGCATGCCTTCTATTATGTTCAGGCTACCGCGCTGTGAGTAGGAATTATAAGAATCTGCGCCTGCGCCGAGAACTAGTTCACCCTTATCTGATTGACTTACGTACATGTGAACGCTGTTTGACATTATCACTGTATCAAGAATTGGTTTGATTGGTTCCGAAACCAGGGCCTGCAGCGGACGACTGTCAATTGGAAGTCTAAAACCTGCCATCTCGGCAATAACGCCAGCGTGGCCGGCAACAACACAAGCTACCTTGTTGGCTTTAATCTCNCCTTTGACAGTTTTTACTNCCGTTATTGTTCCCTTTTTTATGTTAAAGCCCGTTACTTCACAATTCTGAATAATGTCTACACCGAGTTGGTCTGCGGCTCGCGCATATCCCCATGCTACTGCATCATGGCGAGCAGTTCCTCCGCGTCGTTGAATGAAGCCACCCATGACTGGGTACCTTAATTGTGGATTGATATCTATTATTGGCACAATCTGTTTGATAGCACGGGGGTTTAGGACTTCTGAGTCGATCCCATTTAAGCGGATTGCTTCGACGCGGCGTGTCATTTCTTTTAATTCATGTTCTGTATGCGCTAGGGTCAAAACACCTCTTTGGCTAAACATCGTATTAAAATTTAGCTCATGGCTGAGTGTTTCCCAAAGTTTAAGCGAATGCTCATAAATACCAGCACTCTCATCCCACATATAATTAGAGCGGATGATAGTAGTATTCCTGCCAGTGTTGCCGCCTCCTAACCATCCTTTATCGATAACCGCTATATTTTTGCTGCCGTGTTCTTTTGCGAGATAGTACGCTGTGGCTAATCCGTGGCCTCCAGCGCCAACAACTATAATGTCGTACTCTGGCTTTGGTTCTGTTGATCGCCAGGCTTGCGGCCAGTTCTTGTGTTTAGAAAACGCATTTTTTGCAAGACTAAAAAACGAGTAGTTATTCTCCTTAAGCGTTAAGCTTCTCGGTTGCGCTTTTTCCCTTTTTTCTATCATATATAAATCTATAGCCTAAAAATCTGTTGTTAAGCGTTTGTGTATTTCGCCTTCTACATTAAGATATTAGCATCGCTAAAAAAAGGTTTTTAAAGATNGGGGTTAAATTTTCATAGGTGCGGTTCAGTACGGCAGTCTCTGGTTGTATAACGAATACTAGTTAAATACTTAACCTTATACGGTTTTACTGATTTTATGGTTTTATGAAGGGGAATATAAATGCAGAACTCTGCAGAGAGACAGGCTCGGCTGGATGTAGCAGCCGCACATAGATTAGCTGTGATGCATGAATTAAATGAGGGGGTCTGGAATCATATAAGTTTAACCTCTCCAGATGAACCCGATAACATATTGATAAGCCCAGGACATACGCACTGGAGCCAGGTTACAGCAAGCAACCTTGCCTTAATGTCTCCAAAGGGTGAGTTAATTTCGGGAGACCGCCCGCCCATTCGGGCAGGCTGGATAATACATCACCCTGTCCACAAGGCGCGACCAGATGCAAAGTGCGTGATACATGTTCACGCTCCCTATATCACAGCAATGTCAATTAGAAAGGATATGGTCTTGGAAACGAGGAGTTCNCAACAGGCTGCAGGCTTTCACGATGATGTTGTTTATTATGAAGTTTATGACGGTGTTTTGANCGATGAGTCCGAAGGNGAACATATGGCTGAGGTTCTTGGCCAAAAACGTATTTTGATGATGCGTAATCATGGTGCAATGATTGTTGGAAACTCCGTTGCTAGGGCATATCTTGATGCCTATCAATTAGAAAGAGCATGCATGTATCAACTTTTGGCGGNCTCAGGTGGTGGGGAAATGCAGCTTATCCCGGAAGAAGTTGCNTCTGACATGGGCCGGCTAGCTAGAGAGGGTAAGAACCTCGAGCATTTTGAAGGCATGAAACGTTTAGTCGAAGCAAACGAACCTGACTTTGCCAATTGATTTCCCAATCAGGTNATATGTTATTTTTCACATTCACTTTGGTCTGGAGAGATGATGGTGTTGATAGATTCCTCCTTCGAGGGAGGTAATATAGAAGTTGTTGATGCGAGTAGTTTTGACGACATAAAGCTAAAAATAAGGAAAGATACAAAATCTGATTTCTTTCAGTGGTTTGCGTTTCGCTTAATTGGAGCGCGAAATAAACCGTGTGTGTTGAAAATATTAAATGCTGCTCAGGCCAGCTTTCCGTCAGGCTGGGAAGATTATAGGGCTGTGAAATCTTCAAACAAATGTGATTGGCATAGAGTTCCTACTTCCTTTAAAAATGGCATTCTCGAGATAAAAATAACGCCTGATTCTGACGCCGAATATCTTTCATATTTCGCAATGTACCCTTCTGACAGACACGCTAATCTTGTGGCAAAATGTCAGGCGGAACCAGACGTTTCTTTATTGGTTCCTGGTTTTACTACAAGAGGGCAGCCGCTAGAGGTCTTGAAATTTGATGATGAAGCTAGAAGGAAACCGGTATTTTGGATAATAGCACGACAACATCCAGGCGAGACCATGGCGGAGTGGTTTATGGAAGGTCTTCTTCTTCGTCTGCTGGATAAAAGCGACGGTGCTGCTCGATCGCTATTGGAACAAGCAACCATCTACACAATACCAAATATGAATCCTGATGGAAGTGCACTTGGGAATCTTAGAGTTAATGCGGAAGGGATCAATTTAAATAGAGAGTGGGAAAACCCAAAAAAAGAGTCTAGCCCGGAAGTTTATTATGCGCGGCAAATGATGATTGATACAGAGATAAAGTTTTGTCTGGATGTTCACGGAGATGAGGGACTACCCTATAACTTTATTGCTGGATTTGAGGGCATAGCGGAGGCTAGCGCGAAACAACTTGAACTGCTGGATGCTTATCGTAATAACCTAGCAAAGTTCAACGGCGATTTTCAAACCACCTATGGTTATCCGAAGGTACAACCTGGGAAAGGGATGAAGACAACCGCGACAGGATACTTCTCAGCTTATCATGGAGCAGTAGCAATGACTTTAGAAATGCCATTCAAAGATGCAAAAAATGCTCCTGATGAAAAATATGGCTGGTCGCCGGCAAGGAGCATGGCATTAGGAAGGTCAACGGTCGAAGCTATACTCAGCATCGTTGATGAATTTTAATCAGGAGAAATTTGGAAAAATGATACGGGTTTTTGGTATCTCGAATTGTGACAAATGTAGAGAAGCAAAAAAGTGGCTAGCGAAAAAGGAAATAGACTTTGAATTTATAGATTTTCGTAAACAGGCGCTCACGGTTGAAGACATAAAGAGGTGGATTGAAAATGTTGGAGAACACAAGCTTATAAATCGGCGAGGCACAACGTGGCGAGCTCTGCCCGATGAATTGAAAGAAAATTTTGAAACGTCAGACTTGGTCAGAATTATCTTGGAAAAACCAACATTAATGAAAAGGCCTATTTTCGAAACGCAAGAAAGATTAATTGTGGGATTTTCAAGTGGTGTAATTAACGAACTTACCCGCTTTAGGTGAATTCTTAGGTGTAAAATCAAACATAGAGAATAATCTAGATATCGTCTGATTTTATTAATTATAGGAGGTGGGCTAGTTGGAGCTAGTGTTTCTTATGGGCTTCGGCGGTCGGGCACCTATGTCATAATGCTGGACGAGGGTGATATTGCTTTCCGCGCTTCGAGGGGAAATTTTGGTTTGGGTTCAATCAAAAAGTGACGGGATGCACGAATATGCAGCCTGGGGTAATAAATCATCCAACCTCCTATTAAATCAATTTCGCTCGGTGAACTTGCACGTCGCAATGAGCGGTAGAGCCAAAAAGATCTGCTTATTGCTAAGTAAGTTAAAGCTTGTGTAGTTGTGTTTTAGGAATAAAGTTGCATAGAAGTTTTGTTGAGGAGATGATGAGCGAAATTAGAGAGTTTNCCCATAAAACCTTAGAAGTGAACGGGGAAGCCGTATCTTTTATAGACGAAGGTTCTGGACCCACTTTATTCTTGATGCACGGTATAGGCGGTAATTCTCGATCGTGGAGAGAGCAATTTAGGGAATTAACTTCAAAATTTAGATTAATTGCGTGGGATGCGCCTGGGTATGGGAACAGCAAATTACGGAAAAGTACTCTTTCAGACTACGTAACGACAGCAACAGGTTTGCTCGGCGCCCTAAAGGTTAAACGCGCGAATGTCCTTGGTCACTCCATGGGAGGAGTGATTGCCCAAGGAATGGTGGGTTTGGGGGGCATCAAGGTTGATAAATTAATTTTATCAAGCACTTTTATGGGGCACGGGGAGCGTGTGGGTAGACCATTGCAAGCAGGATATATTTCGCGTTTGGATGAGATTACATCGATGTCGCCTGAGGAATTCGGTGAGGCCAGAGCAAAATCAATGTTGGCTGATACAACATCCAGAAAAGTTTTCCAAGAGGTTGCAAGTATAGCATCCGAGGTCAAAAAGTCGGGACTCTTAGCAGCTTGTGAGGTATTAAACTATTCAGATACTAGTAAATTTTTAAAAGGTTTTACTAAACCAGTTTTAATTTTTACTGGTCGCCACGATAAGATCGTAGCGCCAACACGGTCTACCGAAATGGTAGCTCACATTTCTAACGTGCAACATATCGAATTTGGAAATAGCGGGCATGCCGCATATTTTGAAGAGCCATTGGTTTATAACGCGGCTATTAATAAATTTTTATCCAACTAATAAAATACTTACCGCTCCACTAACCAAATATAGGCACAAAGACCCGGTTGAAATTTTTCTAGTAATTAGGCCGTTCCAGCTACTAATTGGATATTCCAGCGCGTTTTAATTGTGATTGAAACCTTTCCATTACCTTGTCTTTCTCGGCTTCATCGACTTGCGCAACTAATTCTGTATTGAAATTCGGTTTTTTTAAGTGCTCGGTTATAACGTCACGTGCGATGTTTGATGCCTTTCCTTTTGGCAGCATCTCGGATTGGCACATGCCAACAAGCATCATAGCCCTTAAGTGCATTGGCCGACTCGGGTTATCTATTTTCTCAATAATTTTTGATTCTTCTAAATACGAGGCTAAAATATCATCAAGTCTCGCTGTTATTTTATCCTTTAATTCCTGATCTAACTGAGACTTTTCTATTTGGTAAAAACTAGAAGTAATTTGTTCCATCTTCTTGTTTGGCGGTAGGTCAGAACTAACCATGCCATTTATTGACGATGGTTTAACTAAGAGCATCTCTATGTGTTCTTGGATGAATTCCTCAAGCTTTTCCTCAGCCATCTTGCTGTTGGCTATTGAAAGAAGAAATGCTGTTTTGCGCGCGGGAGACCTCAACGATGGAATAAGAGTATTTATCGCCTCTTTTAGACCTGTTAATCCACCCTTGTTGATGAGTCGGGTTTGACGTTCAGTTAATGCTTCCGTCATTTGAGACCCACCTAAGACTTCGTCCTTGGTTATTACTCTATCCAAAATTGCGTTAAAACGCTCATTTTCTCCAGTCTCGCCCTCTTTGGACAAATTCCCGGACCCAGCAATTTGCTGCTCCGCTCGTTCGAGTAATATTAATTGACTAACTGTAAATGTTGGTCGGGCCATTATTTGGTTGAGTTTCGCCTTTGTCCACTCAATTCCTTCCTCTTGGAGTTCCTCGATATCACCGGTTTCTAAAGAACCGGATCCCAAGTCCAGCATTTCAATTATGGCACTTCCCAGATCTAACTGGTCGCCTAGTAAGTCCTGGATCACGGAATTGTTCGCTAAAATATCAGCAACAAATCGATCAAGAACCGCTTCAACTGCCGAATCATCTAGATCAGATGCCCAACGAATAGTCTGAAGCAATTTACCCCAATAACTCCGCGTATCTATCAGTTCTTTCGCTATGATAACATTTAATAAATATTGCTGATCTCCTTCTGAGGCGGTTTCCTTTAACGCTGAAATTGCCTCCTTAAAGCTGGTTTTTTTGATTGCAGGCAAGCCTCTTTCCTCAGCTTGATTTGCCTTGTTGGTTATCTCTTGCATGAATTCAAATAAAATATCCCGTCTTTCGTTTGAACTCACGTCGCTGTTTTCTGATTGGATTTTAGCTACTTTGCCTACTGCTGAGGGCACCAGAGTATCAGCATCATTCAAGCGCTTTATTTCTTTACCATTATGAATAACCTCCATAGCGGTAATATCATTTTTATCCAGATATTTCCGGAAAAGACGGTTGAGTGTTTTGAGCGCATCGGGTTTCAAAAGGTCGTCTGCCGCTTCGCAGTTGGGAGCACTATCAATTTCACCAACGAAGATTTTTTCCTGTACAGCCTCCTTTATTTTTTCAAATACGAAATCTTCTTCTTCTAAGTCGTTGATAGATTTTTCAATTAAAACACTATCTTGGACTACCCGAACGCCGCTAACGCCAGACTCCCCAAGTATTTGAGTTGCAATCTCTTCGATTTCAGACTTTTTGTTAACGGTAGCTTCGATTTGCCAAGTATCACCGTGAAGAGCAAGAATTTCAAAAGGCATCAGAAATTTCCTAATATTTCTTAATAAATTTACGGATCATTAACTTTAGAGTCATTTTTTATAATTAAAGCCTATTGGTCGCCCTAAGAACAAGTCTTTGTTGGAGCAATTGTCCAAAAATTTTTTTGAGTCATAAGTTTTTCAGGTCCAAAAAACGCTACTTCGCCAAATTCTTATTTTTAGGGGCTTTCGCTACTCTATGCTCAGTCCATAAGTTAAGTAAGTTTCCAGAAAATATAATAGTCCCACCTAAAAAGATTAGTAAGTCCCATGACTCATTATAAAATGTCCATCCAATTAATGCTATTAAAGGTAAACGAAAGAAATCTAGCGGAGTTACTACGATTGCATCAGCATGTCGAAAGGCATGAGCAAAACAGAAATGCGATCCAAGACCGGTCAAGCCAAGTAATAACACCCAGGGCCAACTTTGCATTGATGGGTAATTCCAATCATGTAGAGAAGTAAGCAGCCCAATAGGTAGCTGTATAAGGTTCATATAAAAAATAATGGTTAGCGGTGACTCCGTGTTAGACATATGCCGAGTGAAGACATATGTCGAGGCAAAGCAGAAAGTTGCAAAAAGCACGACCAACGCTGCTGGTTGTATTATATTAATCCCCGGTCTAAGAATAATCATAACACCTGCAAACCCCAAAAAAATACTTAATGTTCGATAGTTTGTTAAAGGTTCTTTTAAAAAAATTACTGCTAAAAGAGCCGTCCAAATAGGAGCTGTAAATTCTATGGCAAAAACTTCAGCAAGCGGCAGGAAGGCAACACCGTAGAGCCACCCAGTTTGGCCGCCAAAATGAATAGTATTTCTTAAGAGATGCAATTTCAGCTTCGTTGTTTTTACCTTATTAAATCCAACAAAGCACAAGATTATTATCAACGCCATTAGACAGAAAAGGCTCCGAGCGAAAGATATTTGGAAGGCATTTAGTTCAGAAGAAAGTTCACGGCCGGCTACTGCCATTCCAGAAAGAGATACCAGTACTCCAATCATCCATAAACTAGCTAGAAGAGGGCGTTGTTTTCGTGGGCTCATATCTCAATCACTTTAGCAACGTCTTAAAAAGGACGATGTAAACTAACCCATCTTTACGTGTGCGGGAACAAAACAAACTTTAGAATAGAAAGTTTCAAAATCAAAATAAATGTTTATGCCAAAAATTGAATAAAACGTGCGCGACCTCAGCTATATTTTTGTGATTTTTTTAAAAAAAACTTGAAATAGTACTAATTAAGTACGAATAAGATTGTTTTTCTTTCAAAACAGCTTATGTTGGTATTGGGAAAACGAGAAGAGTCAATGATTAAGCTAAACAAACTCACGGATTATGCAGTTGTTGTCTTGGGGCAACTAGCTAGGAATAGTGGCAAGGTGGAGACCGCGACTGAGGTTGCGGTGTCGACAGGGCTACCTCTGCCTACGGTATCAAAAATCTTAAAAATTCTAAGCAGCGCCTCAATCGTTACGTCCCATCGGGGTTCTAGCGGGGGGTATTTACTTGAGCGTCGCGCTGATGATGTTCGAGTGGCTGAAATTATAGAAGCCTTTGAAGGACCAATTGCGCTAACAGCTTGTGTTGATAGCGCCGTGGAAAACTGCAGTATCGAAGCGCTCTGCCCGATGAAAGGGAACTGGAATACGGTTAATGAGGCCATTAGGGCTGCACTCTTTAACTTAACTTTGGCCGATATGATAACGACCACCCGGCTAGAAAAAAATGAAAAAGGCTCAAGCCGTGCGGCGGCTCAGCCGTATGGAAACTGAAAACTATATTTGACGAAACGAGTTTAAAGAACAGCTATGTCTATTGATGCAAATACCGCCGATCGGGTAAAAGAATTAGAAGTTGACAAATACAAATATGGCTTTGTCACCGACATAGAGATGGAAACAGCCCCAAAGGGTTTGAACGAAGATATTATTCGGTTTATTTCCGCAAAAAAAGAAGAACCGGATTGGTTACTCGAATGGCGTTTGAAGGCTTATCGGCACTGGTTGACTATGGATGAGCCCGATTGGGCAAAGGTTGGTTACGATAAAATAGATTATCAGGACCTGCATTATTATGCTGCGCCAAAGAATATTGATCGCCCAAAGAGTTTGGATGAGGTGGATCCAGAGTTACTAAATACTTACGAGAAACTTGGAATTCCGCTGAAAGAGCAGGAGCTCTTATCGGGTGTCGTGGCTGTCGATGCTGTCTTTGACTCTGTTTCGGTAGCTACGACATATAAGGCAAAACTGACTGAAATGGGTGTGATTTTTTGTTCGATATCAGAAGCAGTTCGCGAGTACCCAGAGCTTGTTAAAAAATATATCGGATCGGTTGTTCCGTATTCTGATAATTACTTTGCAACGTTGAACAGCGCTGTTTTCACAGATGGATCGTTTGTTTATGTCCCAAAGGGGCTCAGATGCCCAATGGAGCTCTCCACGTATTTTCGCATAAACGCTGAAAATACCGGACAATTCGAGAGAACACTTATCATCGCTGATGACGGCGCTTACGTCAGCTACTTGGAAGGATGCACCGCACCACAGCGNGACGAAAACCAATTGCACGCAGCAGTTGTTGAACTTGTCACATTAGACNACGCAGAAATAAAATATTCAACCGTTCAAAATTGGTACCCGGGGGATGAAAANGGTAAAGGTGGAATTTATAATTTTGTTACCAAACGAGGTGCCTGCAGGGGCGAAAACTCCAAGATTTCTTGGACACAAGTAGAAACAGGTTCAGCTGTAACATGGAAGTACCCTAGTTGTATTCTGCAAGGCGATAACTCTATCGGCGAATTCTACTCAGTCGCAATTACGAATAACGCTCAGCAAGCTGATACGGGCACAAAAATGATCCATCTTGGAAAAAACACCCGGTCAACAGTCATTTCAAAAGGTATAAGCGCTGGTCGAGCTGATAATACTTACAGGGGATTGGTTAAAATCCTGCCACGGGCCGAGGGCGCTAGGAATTTCACGCAGTGCGATAGTCTTTTAATAGGTAACAAATGCGGTGCGCATACTGTTCCCTATATAGAATCACGTAATCCTTCTGCCAGAGTTGAGCATGAGGCTACTACATCCAAAATTAGTGAGGATCAGATGTTTTATTGCATGCAACGGGGTCTATCATCTGAGGCAGCGGTATCGTTGATCGTAAATGGGTTTTGTAAAGAAGTCATGAAAGAGCTTCCTATGGAGTTCGCAGTTGAAGCGCAAAAACTGATCGGTATAAGCCTTGAAGGAAGCGTTGGCTAGGTAATAATAGAAAATTGAGATAAGTTCTGGGAAAAAATGAAATGTCTATCTTGTCGATAGAAAACCTGCACGCAAATGTTGGTGAAACGGAAATTTTGCGCGGCATTAATTTGAAAATTGAACCTGGAGAGGTTCACGCTGTCATGGGGCCAAACGGCTCTGGGAAAAGCACGCTATCCTATGTTTTAGCGGGGCGAGATGGATACTGCGTCACGGATGGTTCGGTTGAATTTAAGGATATAGATTTACTGGAACTTGAAGCGGATGAAAGAGCTAATGAAGGCGTATTTTTAGCCTTTCAATATCCAGTCGAAGTACCCGGTGTCACCGGTATGACATTTTTACGCGAAGCATATAATTCGCGCTTGCGATATGAGGGGAGAGAAGAAGCTGATGCTATGGAGTTTCTTAAATTAGTTAGGTCAAAGGCAAAAGATCTGAATATGAGCGATGATATGCTTAAAAGGCCCGTCAATGTAGGTTTTTCAGGCGGCGAGAAGAAGCGGAATGAGATACTCCAAATGGCAGTCTTAGAGCCAAAGCTTGCAATATTAGATGAAACTGATTCAGGTCTGGATATCGACGCCCTTAAGCTTGTTGCAGATGGTGTCAACGCGTTGCGGACCAATGAGCGGAGTATGCTGATCATAACACATTATCAAAGGCTGCTGGATTACATCAAACCAGACCACGTACACGTTTTAGCGCGCGGTCAGATCCAAAGATCAGGCGGTAAAGAACTTGCGCTAGAACTAGAGGCCAACGGCTATGCGGAATTTGACGGTAAAGGTTGATCATGAATACAAGCATTGGACCTGCGGCACCATTCAATGACTTCATCGACTCCGCAAGCGGTGAATCAGCACATGAAAACCTCGGCGAATGGTTATCCGAAATAAAGGAAAAGGGTAGAGATGAGTTCTACAAGCTTGGTTGGCCGTCCCCTAAATTGGAAAGTTGGCGATACACCAATCTTAATAAGTTGGCAAAAACTCAATTCCACCTTCCCCAAACTAGTGAGCTAGACAAACTACCATGCCAAAATATTATACCCATTGATGCCCCTAGAATAGTTCTGGTAAATGGAAAACTTAAACGGGAACTTTCAGACCTATCCGAGATTGGCGACGGCATTTTTATAAATAGCTTTCAGGACATGCGAGATGAGCAGAGAGCTCTTTTTTGCCTTGCAAACCACGCTATTCTTCCAAAAGAGGGCTTGCCTATCAAAGCCTTGAATGATGCGATTTTGTCGGGCGCTCTTTTTATCGAGATAATGCCGGGTTGGCAGTCAGATGTTCCACTTCATATAGTCTCGATTGGATATGGTGATCACGTAGGCTTTTCCTCAAAAATATTTGTATCAGCTGGCGAAAATAGCCAGGTTAATCTCCTAGAAACTCATGCAGGTGACGCTGGAAGTACATATTTTTCAAGTTGTGTAAGCAATATCGACATAAAAGCTGGAGCGAGGCTCGGACACTACAAATTTCAAAATGATACAAACACTTCGACCCACCTAGCCTTGGCCCAAACAAGTATTGAAGCTGATGCAGTTTATGACAACTTCGTAATGAGTGTGGGCGGAATTCTGTCAAGAAATGAAGTCCGTAGTCTTATAACAGCTCCAGGAGGCGAATGCTGCGTTAATGGTGCGTATTTAGGTACTTCAAATCAGCACATAGACAATACAACGTTCATTGAACATGCAGCTGAAGGGAGCAAGAGTAGGGAAGTTTTTAAGGGTGTATTGGCCGATCATGCTAAGGGAGTTTTTCAAGGGAAAATATTCGTTCATCCTGAAGCACAGAAGACAGACGGCTATCAGATGAATAGAGCCCTGTTACTATCGGACAAAGCGGAAATAGATAGCAAACCTGAATTGGAAATATACGCCGACGATGTAAGGTGTAGTCACGGGGCAACAGTGGGTGAATTGGAGGAGGAGCATCTTTTTTATCTGAAAGCTCGTGGGATAGATGCGGAGTCTGCCAGGCGTTTGTTGGTGGAGGGATATCTAGGCGAGGTAATAGATGAAATTCAATCACAAGTAATTAGGGAAACACTTAGCAAAGTTGCGAGTGATTTATTGAAAAAGAAATTATTCGAGAGAAGCGATGGAAGATAGCAAAAAAACATTTGATCCAAATCAAGTAAAGGAAGACTTTCCGATATTGGGCCAATCTGTTCGTGGTAAGCGATTGGTATATCTAGACTCAGCAGGTTCCGCCCAAAAGCCTGCACAAGTAATTAACGCTGTAAGCGATGTTTACGAGCAGGAATACTCTAACGTTCATAGAGGCTTGCATTACTTATCGGAACAAGCTTCAACTAGATATGAAAACGCTCGCTCCAAAGTTGCAGCATTTATAAACGCAGAAAGGGACCTCGAAGTCATTTTCACCAAGGGCACAACAGAGGCAATCAACCTAGTGGCGAGTAGCTATGGCAAAGATAATGTTAAGCCTGGTGATGAAATAGTAATCACTTATGCCGAGCATCATTCTAACATTATTCCATGGCAACTTCTTAGAGATCAGGTTGGGTGTGAACTTAAGGTCGTACCGGTAGATGACGACGGCGGGATAACTATTGAAGATTTTAAGCAGGTTGTTACGGACAGAACAAAAATTGTAGCTTTCTGCCACGTTTCGAACGTTTTAGGAACAGTATTGCCGGTTAAAGAAATCAACAATTTGGCGCATGCGCACGGAGCAATAACTGTCGTTGATGGGGCTCAGGGTATTGTTCATATGCCTATTGATGTTCAGGACCTAGATGTTGATTTTTACGCCTTTGGCGGACATAAACTCTACGGACCATCTGGAATTGGTGTTCTTTATGGAAAAGAAAAACTTCTAGAGTTAATGTCCCCCTATCAAGGAGGTGGAGGGATGATAAATACGGTCTCTTTCGAAAAAACGACTTGGGCAGACCTTCCAGATAAATTTGAAGCAGGAACCCCGCCAATCGCTCAAGCCATCGGATTGGGTGAGGCGATAGATTATATCAACAGCTACGGTATAAAAGCTATCGGCGAGCACGAGTTGGACGTACTTAATTATGCTATGCAGAGATTGGCATCTATTGAAGGCTTAAGATTAATAGGGACAGCTCCTGGAAAGGTTAGCGTCATATCATTTACGATGGATTGTGCTCACCCCCACGATATTGCTACCATTATTGATCAGAATGGAGTAGCGGTTAGAGCAGGGCATCACTGTGCACAACCACTTATGGAAAGATTTGATCTTCCGTCTACCGCAAGAGCTAGCCTTGGTTTGTATAACACTCGAGAGGACATAGATACTCTGGCTGAGAGTTTAGAGAAGGTTCAGGAGATTTTCAAATGAGCGAGTTTGGACCGGAAACTAATCCATATGGATCATTTATGATGGAACCGGCAGTACCTGAAGGAACATCAGCAAGAGCGGGGGCCAAGTTAATAGAAGGTCAAGAAAAAGCGTCCGATGAAGCAATAGTTGAAGCACTTCGCACTGTTCATGATCCAGAAATACCTGTNAATATCTATGACCTGGGCTTAATATATGACACGGAGCGTCTCGAAGATGGAGACGTTCGTATTTTGATGACGCTAACGGCTCCGGCGTGTCCGGTTGCGGGTGAGATGCCATTTGATGTAGCGGCTGCTGTTTCCGGCGTCGACGGCGTCGGGGAGGTAGAAGTAGTCTTGACATGGGAACCGCCTTGGACACAGGATAGGATGACGGAAGATGCGAAATTAATTCTTAATATTTATTGATCAATTTTTGTTCTAATTTTTTGAAAATACGTGTAGTATTGCTAACGGTTTTATGAGGTCTACAAATGCTACAGTTTGAACCAGGAAAAGCACCGATAACCCTCACCGCAGCAGCAGTAGAGAGAGCAAAATACCTTATTGAAAAAAGTGAAGATAAAGAAATCCTCGGGCTACGAGTTGGTGTAAAATCTACCGGTTGTTCAGGACTAAGCTATTTTGTCGAGTATGCGACGGAGCAGAAGAAGTTTGAGGATAAAGTAGAAGAAAGTGGTGTCACACTTTTTATAGACCCGACAGCCGTCATGTTTATTTTGGGGTCCGAAATGGACTATAAAGAAGACAAAATGTCGTCCGGTTTCGTCTTCAATAATCCTAACGAAGTTAGCCGTTGTGGATGTGGGGAAAGCTTCTCAGTCAAGTGACCTCATCTTGGCTTTATAATGTTACGTCGGTATTTATTTATCTAGAAGTGTCTTGGCGCTGTTCCATTTATTATAAAAAGTAAAGAATGATGTCGGTTTCGTCGGAAAAACAAC
>JGI24820J26691_1000278_pt1 | contig 14961 bp, 12 predicted proteins | sample METZYME_5_50m_FD_26691 | JGI IMG/M metagenome (IMG submission 26691) | reverse complement strand
TCTAAAAATTCTTGAGCGAACTGTTCCAATGGGCGTTTGGGTTATTATGGCTATATCTTCGTAGCTTTTTCCCTCGACCTCCCTTAAAACAAAAGCAGTCTTTAATGATTCAGGCAATGTATCGATGTAATCATTTATCTCTTCAAGTGACTCGTCATGAATTACAGTTGATTCAATATCATTAAAAGAACTTATGTCTATTTCTGTATCCTCAATAGAGGTATTTATTTTTTGTTTTTTAAATCCAGAACTGGTGACAAAATTTTTGGCAAGATTTATTGCAATTCTGTATACCCATGTAAAAAAAGCACTATCTCCTCTGAATGAATCTAGTTGCTGCCAAACTTTGATAAAAGTTTGTTGAGATAAATCTTCTGAGTCCTCTTTTGATTTTATGAAAGAGAAAATAGAAGCGTAAACTCTTGGGTAATATTTGCTCGTCAAGATATTAAATGCTCCATGGTTTCCTTGTTTTGCTTTTTTTATTAATTCGGAATCAATATCATGTGAATTTTTTTTCATATAATTATGTTTCCTACTTTTCAGACAAATAAAATGCTTAAAAGTTTCCCATTTTTGAAAAAGTTTTTAAATTTTTATCTATAAAAACTTCATGCTCTTTGTTGCCTATAGGCTGATTTTTAAATATAAAATCATATAATTTTTGATCGTCATAGTTTAATATCTCATCAAAAATGGACAAATCATTTTCCCCAAGATTTTTCATTGAATTTCTTGAAAACTCTCTTAAGAGTAAATCAATTTCTCTCATACCCCTTCGACATTTCCACTTAATTCTGTTTATTTCTCTGCTCATTGGTTAAACTGTTCTTTTATTTTNTTAATTTTACTTGAAAATAGCTACTGATAATAACTTTATAACTCCTGGATCGCTTGAAATATCTGACTGGCGAGCTTTAAAGGTTAACGGAGAACAGACCAAAGTTATAGATTTTCTTCAGGGTCAGCTTACATCAGACATAAATCTNTTAGATGATAATAANCTGCAATTGTCATGTATATGTGATCATAAGGGGCAAGTTGTAGCAGATTTTATTGCATTAAAACAAGATAACGATTTTTTTATAATAATTCATAAAGATTTAGTCACTATTTTTCAAAATGAATTAGAGGTGTTTGCAAAATTTGGGTCTGTAATTTTTGAGATCTCTGATTATAAAATTATTGGTGAGATTAGTAAAAAAGGAGGTTCCGGGCACTTTTTTCATTCAAATGATGATTTTGAGTTAAGCATATGTCTGAAAAAACCAGGCTTTGAGAATAAAAATACAATTAATTTAGATATTTGGAACGCTGCTAGCAAAATACATGGCATTTTTTATCTTGAGGAATCTGATTCTCGCAAGTTTAGACCGCTTGAAATTAATTATGATAACCAAAGGGTCTCTTTTGAAAAAGGTTGCTTCAGAGGGCAGGAGATTGTCGCTAGGATGAAATATTTAGGAGTTGATAGAAGAAAGTTTTGTACTTTCATAGCAAATAATGATTTTCTTGAAAATGATCTTATAAAAATTCTTGGAAAAATTATCACTATTGATGACAAGAAAGTATTCAACGGAATTATAAAAAAAGATGATGTTGAAAAAGTTAAGAAAATATCTGGAATTATCTCAATTTTGTAAAATTACCAAATAATTTTATTCATATTATTGCTTTTCAAATAGTTATTACATTTTGAAAAATGCTTTGAACCAAAAAAACCTTTATGAGCTGAAAGTGGAGACGGATGAGCTGACAACAAAACTAAATTGTTTTTGTGATCAATAAACTTGGAATATTTATGGGCATGATTGCCCCATAAAATAAAAACTAGATTTCTTTTTTTCTTTAGGACTTCCAAAACATTTTCAATAAAAAACTGCCAGCCAATTGAAGAATGTGATCCAGGTTTGGAAAGTTCAACAGTCAAAGATGAATTTAATAAAAGCACGCCTTGCTTTGCCCAATTTTTTAAACACCCGTCTTTATTTTGAGATTCACCAACATCATTTCTAATTTCTTTATATATATTTTTAAGAGATGATGGTATTGGTTGATTTTTTCTTGCAGAGAAAGCTAGTCCATTTGCAATATCCTTTTGGAAGTATGGATCTTGTCCAAATATGACCACTTTTGTTGATGAAAAAGAACAGTATTTGAAGGCATTGAATATTTCGTTATATGGTGGGCATATAATTTTATTTTTCTCAATTTCTTTCTTTATAAACTTTATTGGCGCATCAATTGATGATAAAAAAGACGCCTGATCTAAGACATTCTCCCAGTCTTTCGGTAGAAGCAATTTATTAATTTTTTTGTTCATTTATGCTATAAATTTTATCCACAGAAACTGTGGATAAAGTTATGGATAACTTTATTTATACCATATTAAGTGCTTTAGAATAAGGTTTTTGTCTAAGTTGTACAAATTTTATACAAAATTGATAAATATNACCTTATATCAGTTACTTANGTAATTTTAAGCAAATATGTGTACAAAAAAAAGATCTTAAAATAANCTCTTCAATATCATCATTTTGTTCTGTTGACAAGTATTTTNAGACTAAAGCTATATAAATTAAAAATTTAGACAGATGTTTTTATAAAATTTTCAAAAAAAAGAGATTTTCTAGCATTTTCGGATGCTTAAAACTCTTTTCATTTCCTTGATATTTTCTATAAGATTTTTTGAAGGCTCCTCACCAAGATCAATTAATGTAATAGCAATTTCGTTCCTGCTTTTATTTATCATGTCCGCAATATTTATATTTTCTGCAGCGATTTCAGCTGTGATGCGACCTAATACTCCAGGCTGATCTTTATGAACAATAACAAGTCTGTTTTCTGTTGTTCTTCCAAGTCTCACTCTGGGAAAATTTACAGAATTAATTATTTCTCCATCTTTTAAAAATTTATTTGCTTGTTCTGCTGCCATAATTGAGCAATTAATTTCTGCTTCTTTTGTACTTGCGCCTAAATGAGGCATTAAAATCACATCATCAAACTCATTCGATCTTTTTATCATTTCAGGCGTTGGAAAATCAGTTACAAAGCAACTAATTTTTTTATTTTTTAGAGCTTCTAGGACATCATCATTATTTACGATTGCCCCTCTTGATAAATTTATTAATCTTGATCCATTTTTCATATATTTAATGTTATCTTTTTTTATTAAATTTTTTGTTTCGTCTATCAAAGGAACATGAATTGAAATATAGTCAGAATTAGACAACAAATATTTTAAATCATCTGCCTTCTCGACATCTTTAGGTAATTGCCAAGCTGAATCGATTGAAATATTTGGATCATAGCCAATAATTTTCATACCCATGCTCTCAACTGACTGTGCTAAAAGCGAACCTATTGAACCCAATCCAATTATCCCAATTGTTTTTCCCTTTAACTCGCTTCCTTTAAAGTTTTTTTTGTTTGATTCAACCAGGTTTGTTACATCATCATGATTAGTATCTTTTATACTTTGTGTAAATTTATGTCCTTGAATTATCCCTCTAGAAGACAATAATAGTCCGCATATAACGAGCTCTTTTACAGCATTTGCATTCCCTCCAGGAGTATTAAAGACAGCAACACCTTTTTTTGTGGCCATTTCTAAAGGAATATGATTNACNCCTGCTCCTGCTCTGCAAATACATTTCAATGATGGGTTAAAATCATCCTCAACCAAATGGTGACTTCTCATGACCAATACATCTGGATCATGTTTNTGTTCTACAAATCCGTTCTTTTTTAAACAATCAATACCTTGCTCAGCAACACTGTTATAGATTTTATATGTATACATATAGATTAAATTAGTTAAAACATTAGTAGAAAAACAGGAGCATTATATACAAAATTGACATATATTATTTGTACATATGAGTATTCAAGTCAAAAATCTAACTTTTTCTTATGATGAGTCTCCTCTGGTAGAAAATTTATCTTTCATAGTTGAAGCAAATCAAATTGGATTAATATCTGGAGAAAGTGGAATTGGTAAAAGCACCCTTTTTAATGTTATTGCAGGCCTCATTACTCCTCAAAAAGGAACGATAAAACTTAAGGACGTAATTTTTAATGAAGGAGATTTCTCTTTAAATACTGAAAAAAGAGAAATTGGATACGTTTTTCAAGATTTTGCTCTATTTCCTCACATTAATGCACAAAAAAATATTGAGTATGCGCTTAAATCTGAAAATAATGAACTTTGTAATGAATTGATATCAAAGTTAGACCTTCTGGAACTTTTAGATAAAATGCCTCACGAATTGTCAGGTGGTCAGCAACAAAGAGTAGCCATATTAAGAGCTATTCTGATGAAACCAAATATTCTTTTGTTAGATGAGCCCTTTTCTAATCTTGATAAAAATAATATTTTTGCTGTACAAGAAATAATAAAAAATGTCATTGAGTTATTCCAAATACCTTGTCTTCTTATATCTCACGACATGAGATCAAACGAAAATTTTGAAATAAATAGAGAAATAAGTATTAGCTAGCTCTTAATTGATTTTTCAACATATAACTTCCAATCATTAAAAGCGTTAGTGTAAGTTTCAGTTAAATCAACATTTGGTTTGAAAGAAGAAGCATCATCTTTATTTAAGTTATCTATATCTAATCCCGATGCAAGCATGCAAACTTTACATGCACCAATGGCTGTAGATTCAACATTTTTTGGTTGAAGAACTTCTTTATTTAGCGTGTCAGCAAGTAATTGACAAAATGAGTTATTTTGCACCATGCCTCCATCCACTGAAAGATTGGATATTTTAATATCATATTTTTGAAGAATAGATGTGATTTCTCTGGTTTGAAAAGAAATTGAATGAAAAGCTGCAGTTACCATATCTTCAACTGAGGTATCCTGTGTTATTCCATAAAAACCGCCTCTTACATCCGAATTCCAATATGGCGCACCTAGGCCATTAAAAGCAGGTAAAAAAAGAACATTGTTACTGTTACCTTCTTTATTAAGATATTTTTCACTTTGATTTGCGCTTTCAAAAAATTTCATCTTATCTCTTAGCCATTTTATTATATTGCCTGAAGAGTAAATGCTGCCCTCAATAGCATAATGAACTTTATCGTTTAATTGATATGCTACTGTTGTAAGCAAACCCTCATCAATATTTACAGGCTTGTCTTCCGTATTAACCATTAAAAAACAACCTGTGCCATATGTAGATTTCATATCTCCATTTTTGAAACAACTTTGTCCGACAAGAGCTGATTGTTGGTCGCCAATAACTCCTCTAATTGGAATTTCGTTGTCATTTATTTCTAAATTTCCAAAATTACCATCACAACCTAAAACTTTTGGCATCATATTTTTTGGAATTTCAAATAAATCTAGCAATTCTTCATCCCAAGCCATATTTTTAATATTAAAAAGAAGTGTTCTTGATGCATTAGTGACGTCTGTAAAATGATTTTTTTCTTTTGAAAGCATATATACAAGATATGAATCAACAGTACCAAATAATAATTCGCCTTTGTTTGCTCTTTCTCTGGCGCCATCAACATTGTCTAGAATCCATTTAATTTTTGTAGCTGAAAAATACGGATCAAGAAGCAAACCGGTTTTTTCTTTTACAATCGATTCATGGCCATTAGATTTTAGCTGAGCACAATATTCATGTGTCCTTCTGTCTTGCCAAACAATTCCGGGATAAATTGCCTCACCTGTTGATTTTGACCAAACTATTGTAGTTTCTCTTTGATTTGTAATACCACAAGCCTCAATACTTATATTATCACTAACAACTTTGTTAACTGTATTTGTTACTGTTTCTAATATTTTCTTAGGATCAAGCTCAACCCATCCATCTTCGGGATAATTTAGATCATATTCTTCTTGAGCATCAATTACTAAATTTAAATCAGCATCAAAAATTATTGATCTTGAGCTTGTTGTCCCTTGGTCTATTGATAAAAAGTTTTTCATATGATTACTCTATCTTTAATTATCCACAATTTATACACTTATTTCCAACAGAAAAAAAACATGTTTTATACACTATATTGTGTAAAAAAATAAAATTGTCACAATATATTGTGTTTTTTACTTGATTCTTTATCCACAATAAGTATAGTTAGTTGGTAGGAGATAAAATTTACGTTACTACAAAATTACTTAAATTTTTCCAACAAAAGAAACAANATAACTTTTTTAAAAAAAGTAATTAGATAGCGGATAAATAAAATAATGGAAGTTCAACAACAAAATCAAAAAGAAAATGTAAACCAATCTATAAGTGATATAGAAACTACAGCGCCTGGTAAGCTAAGAGTAATTAAAAGGAATGGTAAAGTTGTACCATTTGAAGACGATAAGATAAAAGTAGCTATAACAAAAGCATTTTTAGCTGTTGAATCTGGTAATGCTGCAGCAAGCGAAAGAATTCATAAAAAGGTTGGTCAATTAACAGATGCTGTTGTAGAAGTTTTTAAAAGAAGAATGCCGTCNGGTGGNACTCTNCATATAGAAGAGATACAAGACCAAGTAGAACTNCAGCTTATGAGATCAGAAGAACTTGACGTAGCGAAAAGCTACATACTATANAGAGCTGAAAGAACACAAGAGAGGAAAAAAGAAAAANTTGAAATAGATCTTCCTGATGTACCTGGNATAAATATCACAAAAAGTGATGGAAGCCTTGTTCCTCTTGATGTTGAAAAGGTTGCAGGATTGATAAGTGATGCTTGTGAAGGNTTAGAAGAAGTTTCAGTTAATGAGGTTTTAGACGAAGCTTTAAAGAATCTATATGACGGAGTATCGATTTCAGATATGAGAACAAGCCTTGTTATGTCAGCAAGAACAAAGGTTGAAAAAGAACCTAATTACTCTTTTGTGACAGCAAGAATACTAATGGATCAAATTAGAAGTGAAGCATTAAACTTCCTTGGTGTTGCAGAAGAATCAACATATCAAGAGATGGAATCGAACTATCCTAAGGCATTTAAAGCATACATTGATAAAGGTATAGAGCTTGATATTTTGAATCCTGAACTTAAAACCTTTGACCTTGAAAAGCTAGGGAAGGCAATAGATTACACTAGAGATAACCAATTCACGTATTTAGGCCTTCAAACCCTCTATGACAGATACTTTATTCATTGCGATGACGTAAGATATGAGCTACCTCAAGTATTTTTTATGAGAGTTTCTATGGGGCTTGCTCTTGAGGAAGACAAAAGAGAAGAAAGAGCTATTGAGTTTTACAAACTTCTGTCTAGCTTTGATTATATGAGCTCTACGCCAACATTATTTAACTCTGGAACGAAAAGACCACAATTATCTTCGTGCTATTTGACAACAATACCTGATGACTTAGACGGTATCTTCTCAGCAATGAAAGATAATGCATTGCTTTCCAAATGGGCAGGAGGCCTAGGAAATGACTGGACTCCAGTAAGAGCAATGAACTCATATATAAAAGGAACAAATGGCAAAAGTCAGGGGGTTGTCCCCTTCTTNAAAGTTGCAAATGATACTGCTGTTGCTGTAAATCAAGGCGGAAAAAGAAAAGGAGCAATGTGTGGATATCTTGAAACTTGGCATTTAGATATTGAAGAGTTTTTAGAGCTTAGAAAGAATACTGGTGATGAGAGAAGAAGAACTCACGATATGAATACTGCAAACTGGGTTCCTGATTTATTTATGAAAAGGGTTGAAAAAGATGAAAACTGGACTCTCTTTTCTCCTGGAGAAGCACCAGATCTTCATGATCTAATCGGTAAAGCTTTTGAAGAAAAGTATGAAGAATATGAAGAAAAAGCTAAGAACGGTGAGATAGATCAGTTTAAGTCTATACCTGCAAAAGAGCTTTGGAGAAAGATGCTTACGATGTTATTCGAAACAGGACATCCTTGGATTACATTTAAAGATTCATGTAATTTAAGGTCTCCTCAACAACATTCTGGTGTTGTGCATTCATCAAATCTTTGTACTGAAATAACTCTTAACACAAGTGCTGATAATGAGATTGCTGTCTGTAATTTAGGATCAGTTAATCTTGCTAATCATATGAAAGACGGAAAGCTTGATGAAGAGAAAATCAAGCAAACAGTCTCCACAGCAATAAGAATGCTAGATAACGTCATAAATATTAATTACTATTCTGTTGATACCGCAAAGAATTCAAACCTAAAACATAGACCTATTGGACTTGGTCTTATGGGTTTCCAGGATGCGCTTTATTTACAAAATATACCTTATTGCAGNGATGAGGCTGTTGATTTTGCTGATAGAAGCATGGAGTTAATTAGTTATAACGCGATATATGCCTCNACAGAGTTAGCAAAAGAGAGAGGTGCGTATGAAAGTTTTGATGGCTCCCTATGGAGTAAAGGAATACTGCCAAAAGATTCATTGAATATCCTTGAGGAAAACAGAGGTAGTGAATATTTAAACGTTGACAGATCAGAAACATTGGATTGGGAAACNCTCAGAAAGAAAGTTAANAAAGATGGAATGAGGAACTCCAATGTTATGGCGATTGCACCTACAGCTACTATCTCAAATATTACTGGTGTAACACAATCAATTGAGCCCACGTATCAGAACTTGTATGTTAAATCTAACCTTTCAGGTGAATTTACAATTGTTAATCCACATCTTGTAAGAAAATTAAAAGAACTAGACTTATGGGATGATGTAATGATTAATGATCTGAAATATTTTGAAGGAAGCTTATCAGAAATTTCAAGAATACCAGAAGACATAAAAAAACTTTTTTCTACAGCATTTGAGGTAGAGCCTAGATACATTGTTGAATCAGCAAGCCGAAGACAAAAATGGATAGATCAGGCTCAATCACTAAACTTATATATTGGAAATGCTGATGGTAAAAAATTAGATATCACATACAGAATGGCTTGGTACTCTGGACTGAAGACAACATATTATCTTAGGTCAATTGCAGCAACATCAACAGAAAAATCAACTGTTCAACAAGGAAAATTAAACGCAGTGAGCTCTGATGCAGGTCAGTCTTCTGCAAAAGAATTAGGAGCACCCGCTCCAGTTCCAACAGCCTGCTCTCTGGATGATCCAGATTGTGAGGCATGTCAATAAACTAAGGAGAAATATTATGTTAAATTGGGACGACTATGGAAAAGAGGAAAATTCAACTCCTCAGGCATCACCACAGGTAAACAATGAGGTGGTAAAACAAACAGCAGAAGCAGTAGCTGAAGAAAAACCAGCTGTTCAACAACCAGTTGAAACTGATGCTCCTCGAACTAATGAAAATATTGGTGAAGGATCAAGAGCAGAAGCTGCTAGAAAAGCTGTAAATGAAATTGACGAAGCAGCAGGTAACGAAGAACTTGATGAGATGATGGCAAATGCTGGTCGAGTTCAGGTTGATCAAAAAATGATGATTAATTGTAAAGCTGATCTAAATCAACTAGTGCCTTTCAAGTATGACTGGGCATGGCAAAAATATCTTGATGGAAGTGCTAATCACTGGATGCCTCAAGAAATTAATATGACAAACGACATTGTCTTATGGAAATCTGAGGATGGGCTAACAGAAGACGAAAGAGTTATAGTCAAAAGAAATTTAGGCTTCTTTTCAACCGCAGACTCACTTGTAGCAAATAATCTTGTTCTTGCACTATACAGACTAATTACGAACCCAGAATGCAGACAATATATACTTAGACAAAGTCTTGAAGAAGCAATTCACACACATGCGTATCAATATTGTATTGAGTCCTTGGGTATGGATGAGGGAGAAATCTTCAATATGTATAGAGAAGTTCCATGTGTTGCAAGAAAGGCATCATGGGGCTTAAAGTATACTCAAGAAATATCAGATCCTGATTTCAAAACAGGAACCGAAGAAACAGATAAGCAGCTATTAAGAAATCTAATTGCTTTTTACTGTGTATTAGAGGGTATCTTCTTCTATTGCGGATTTACACAAATACTCTCTATGGGAAGAAGAAATAAAATGACGGGAACTGCAGAACAGTTTCAGTACATACTTAGAGATGAATCTATGCATGTAAACTTTGGTATTGATGTGATAAACCAAATAAAAATAGAAAATCCTCACTTATGGGATGAACAAATGAAATCTGATGCGGCTCAGATGATATTAGAAGGTACCGAATTAGAGATACAGTATGCAAGAGATACAATGCCAAGAGGCGTGCTTGGTATGAATGCTTCTATGATGGAAGAGTATCTCAAGTTTATTGCTAACAGAAGACTCACACAACTTGGTCTAGAAGAAGAATTCACAGGAGTAACTAATCCGTTCCCTTGGATGTCTGAAATTATTGACCTAAGAAAAGAAAAGAATTTCTTTGAAACAAGGGTTACGGAATATCAAGTTGGTGGTGCATTAAACTGGGAATAAAGACTTGAAATTATATTCAAGTCCAGTAGCTCCAAGTCCTCGAAAGGTTCTTATCTTTATTGCCGAAAAAGGTATTGAGAACATTGAAGTTAAGAACCTTGATCTTGGTAAGTTGGAGCATAAAACTTCAGAATATAAAGAAATTGCCCCAAACTCTCGAATACCAGCATTGGTGTTAGATAATGGAGAGGTAATACTTGAAACAACAGCAATATGCAGATACTTAGAGTGTCTACATCCTGATCCTAACTTATTTGGTATTGATGAAAATGAGATAGCACAGATAGAAATGTGGTACTCAAGAATTTCATTTGAACTTATGATGCCTTTAATGTTTGGGTTTAGACATACTCATCCACATATGAGTGAACTTGAAAATCAAAATAACGAATTTGGATTGGCTCAAAGAGAATTGGCAATCAAATCACTAAAATATTACGATGAAATAATTGCAGATAAAGAATACATTGCCTGTGGTAAATTTTCATATGCCGACATTCAGGCAGTAACATCACTTCAGTTTCTTGTCAGGCTTAATAAAATAGATATAAACGATTATAAAAATTTATCTAATTACGTTGATAACATCGCATTAAGACCTAGTTTTGCAAAATAATTATTTATTTATTAATTCAAAAAATTTAAGAGTCTGCTCCCCTCCGTTTTGAAGAGCTCTTGCGTCACTCATATCAGAAATTTTATCCCAATTAGCTTCAATATTTTCAGGTGTCATATCTTCGGCCATTCCCAAAGATACCCCCATAGTTTCATGTATAAATATCCTAGAAAAAACTCCTGCGCCAGCAGCCATAATTGCGCCATTGGGAGCATTCTCACTTGATAGATAAATAACTGCAGGAGTAACAAATTCAGGTTGAAGATTTTTACCGAAGTCTTCAGGAATTAAACCCTCAGTCATTCTTGTGTAAGCAACAGGCGTAATTGAATTTGTGTAAACATTTTTGCCTTGGCCTTCTATTTTTAATGTATTCATAAGGCCGACCATAGCCATTTTTGCAGAGCCATAATTCGTTTGTCCAAAGTTTCCAAAAACACCACTAGAAGAGCTTGTAAAAACGATTCGTCCATATTCCTGTTCTCTCATTATTGGAAAAATTGTATGTGTACAGTTTAAGCTGCCTTGAAAATGAACATCCATGACTAAATTAAAATCTTCCAAAGTTACTTTATGAAAGCTTTTATCTCTAAGAATGCCAGCATTATTTACCAAAATATCAATTCTTCCCCATTTCTCCATCGTTTGACTAACCATGTCTTTGACAGCCTCTAGATCAGTAACACTTGCTCCGTTAGCCATTGCATCACCGCCTTCAGATTTAATAATATCTACAACCTCATTTGCCGCATCGCTAGCTCCACTTCCATCAACTGTTCCACCGAGATCATTCACAACAACTTTTGCTCCTCGTCTTGCTAACTCAAGAGCATGTTCTTTCCCAATACCGCCACCGGCACCTGTAACTATCGCAACCCTATCATCAAATCTAATTGTCATGTCTTTTCTCCAATATAATTAAGAAACTTTGAATTGAATTGTTGATATTTTAATCAAAAAAAATATCATTTACTACGATACAAAACTAAGGATTACAAATTGATTTAAGAATATAATATATATTCAGTTTTTTTAAGGATTTTTAATGGACAAATCTATAAAAGTCGTTGTTACAGGTGCTGCAGGTCAGATTGCATATTCTTTGATACCAAGATTAATCGATGGGAATACATTTGGAGATAGGATTGTTGATTTAGCGTTAGTAGAGATCCCTCAAGTCGTTGATAAATTAAAGGGTTTGGTAATGGAATTAGAAGATTCATATTTCCCCCAGATGGGAAAAGTTACTTATACCGATAATTTTGAAGAAGCATCAAAAGATGCTGATTGGTTTTTGCTTGTGGGAAGTATACCAAGGGGGATCGTTTATAACGGTAAGAAAATTGAAGAAAGGTCAGATCTTTTAAGTATTAATGGTGGTATTTTTGTTGAACAAGGTAAAGCTATTGGAAGTTATGGAAAAGATAATGCCAAAATTTTAGTTGTTGGAAATCCTGCAAATACTAATGCATTTATTGGGAAACATGCAGCAAATAATGATAATCAACTTTGGATGGCAATGACTATGCTTGATTCTAATAGAGCAAAATCAATCCTCGCAAAAAAAACAAATAATAATGTATCCGATGTAAAAAATATGATTATCTGGGGAAATCACAGTCCAACTATGTATCCTGACTCAGAAAATGCTCTTATATCTGGAGATCTGGGAAGCTCAGTAATTAATGATATGAATTGGATTGAATCAGAATTCATTCCAAATGTCCAACAAAGAGGCAAAGCTGTAATAGACGCAAGGGGCGCTTCCTCTGCAACATCTGCTGCAAAAGCAGCAATTGATACTGTTATTGCATGCGAGAATCCTACAGAGCCTGGCAATTGCTTTAGCGCCGCCATTGCAAGTGACGGAGCATACGATGTACCTGAGGGAATTATTTGCGGTTATCCATTAATGACTCTTGATGATGGCACAATTGAAATAAAAAGAGATATTTCTTTATCTGATTTTGCAAAAACCAAATTTAAGGTATCCATAGATGAGCTTCTTTCAGAAAGAGACGCTGTTAAACATCTCATGAAATGACAAAGAAAGAAAAAATCCTTCATAGCTATATTACAAATATCATTGCGGATGAAAATCCAAAAAATATTTTTATTTTTACAGCGCAAGATATATCTAAACTAATAAAAAGAATAGAAAAGCTCAACATAGAATCTTTATCTATAGGAACTAGTATTGAAAAAGTATCAAATGAAAACTTTGATTTATTTTTAATTCTTGATGATATGCGAACATCTGAATCCAATATCGGAACAATTAAAAATCTTATAAGTCACAAAATTGCAATATTCACCGACTTTAGTAATGATGATGAGACTAATGAAACTATGCTAAGACTCGGATTTCAAACAGAGCTGTTTGATAAAAATAATAAATTAAAGTGTTTTTCATATAACTTAAAAACTTACAACAATAAAAGAACTTGGAATAATCCTAAGGGTTGGGCAAACCCAGAAAATTTCGATAAGTTTAGATGGTAATAATTTTAAGTTAAGATTTTAATTGGGGAAACAATAATACATCTCTTATAGATGACTGATTAGTTAATAGCATAACTAACCTATCAACACCCATTCCGACACCTACTGCTGGTGGCATACCGTGTTCAAGGGCAGTAATATAATCTTGATCATAGTCCATAGCCTCTTTATCACCAGAATCTTTTGCAGCTACTTGTTCTTCAAATCTAGAGGCTTGGTCATCAGGATCATTCAGCTCACAAAAACCATTAGCAAACTCTTTTCCACCGATAAATAATTCAAATCTATCAGCATAATCAGGATTTTCTTCGTTTCTTCTAGATAATGGTGAAACCTCAACAGGATATTCAGTAACAAATGTCGGATCAATGAGCTTGCTTTCTACAGTTGCTTCAAATACCTCTAAAAGAATTCTGCCAATACCCCAACTTTTTTCAACTTTTACTTTGTTATTGGTTAAAATATTTTGAAGTTTTTTCTTATCACTTAAGTCATCCTTGTTTAATTCTTTATTAAATTCGATAACTAAATCTGTGAGAGTAGATTGTTTAAAATTATCAAGGTCAATTTTAATATCTCCCCACTCAATTTTTGATTTACATTCAGCTGCCTTAGCAGCATTCAAAATAATATCTTTTGTTAAATCCATCTGATCTTGCATACTGGCATAGGCTTGATACCACTCCATCATGGTAAATTCAGGGTTATGTTTTGTAGATAAGCCCTCATTCCTAAAACTTCTATTAATTTCAAACACGCGATCAAAACCACCAACTAATAGTCTTTTCAAATATAATTCAGGCGCGATTCTTAAATAAAGGTCTTGTCCAAGAGCATTATGTTGAGTTACAAATGGTCGTGCTACTGCTCCACCAGCTAAGGGATGCATCATTGGCGTCTCAACTTCCAAATAGCCACATTCATTCATTTTTTTTCTCAGAGAATCAATAATTTTTGTTCTTTTGATAAAGACTTCTTTTGTTTCATTATTTGTCATCAAATCTAGATATCTTTGTCTATATCTTGCTTCTATATCTGTTAGGCCTTTAAACTTTTCTGGCATTGGGCGTAATGACTTTGTTATCATTTCCAAATCCCATACATCAATAGTTAATTCGTCAGTTTTGGTGCGAAACAAAGAACCAGATACTCCAACAATATCTCCTAGATCCCATGTTTTAAAATCTTCATATACACTTTCATCAACATTATTTTTTGTTACGTATATTTGAATATCGCCAGATGAATCTCTTAATGTGGCAAAGCTTGCATTGCCCATAACTCTTTTTAAAACAATTCGACCTGCTACAGAGATATCTTTTATATTCTTTTTCGCTAGATCTTCTTTTGAAATATCGCCATATTCTTCATGAAGATTCAATGCATTATTTTTTGGCTTAAAAGAATTGCCGTAAGCATCTCCTCTGTCTCTTAGTTGATCTAACTTTTTACGTCTCTCTTCAATGAGGG
>JGI24820J26691_1000277_pt1 | contig 14994 bp, 19 predicted proteins | sample METZYME_5_50m_FD_26691 | JGI IMG/M metagenome (IMG submission 26691) | reverse complement strand
CCATTTGTTTGGAGTTCAAATCAAAAGTATGGTGGCTTTAGTGAAGTTAAACCATGGTTACCTATTAAACAAAAACAAAAAGATAGGGCTTTAGATATCCAAATTAAAGATCACTCATCAGTTTACAATTTCTATAGAGAGTTTTTAAGATTTAGAAAGAGTAGTAAATCTCTGAGAAAAGGAAATCAAAGTTTTGTTGGTAATGATGATAACCTTTTAGTTTTTTTAAGAGAATTTGAAGAAGAAAAGGTTATTTGTTTATTTAATATGAGTGAGAATTCCATTACATTAAAGGGTGAGTTAGAGCTAAATTCGAAAGATGTTTTTTCTTTCAACACAGGTTTTAAAAAGGACAGTGTCACTCTTGATGAATTTGGACTTATCCTCATAAATAGCTCTAGAGAAAAAGATGAGATCATAGATAGAATAATAGAATCTATTGAAAATCTGTAAGTTATTGATATTTGGTAATAGGTGGAATATGAAAGTGAAGGGAACATGTGAAGAAAGGTTTTTAGAAGTCAAAAAACTCTTTAATGACTTGCATGAAAGTGATCGCGAAGTTGGTTCGTCTTTTGCAGTTTACAAAGACGGTAAAGCGATAATCGATCTTTGGGGAGGATATACAGATAAAGATCATACTGATGAATGGTGTCGTGATACTTTGGCAACGGTTTGGTCTACAACTAAGGGGATAGCTGCCATAACTTTGGCTTATGCTCATCAAAATGGCTTATTAGATTATGAGGAGAAAGTTTCCAAATATTGGCCGGAGTTTGGTTGTAATGGAAAAGAAGAAATCACTGTAGGGATGTTGTTATCTCATCAAGCAGGTATTTGTGGTTCATCTACTAATAAAGTAGAAGATTATTATGATCAAAAAATTATGGCTGATGAACTGGCAAACATGACACCAATATGGGAGCCAGGCACGGCTTCAGGATATCACTCATTGACTTATGGATGGTTAACTTCTGAGCTCATTATTAGAGTAACAGGAAAATCATTGGGTCAATATTTCAAAGACGAAATAGCAGATCCAAATGATATTGATTTTTATATTGGCCTACCGGAAATTGAAGAGCATAGAGTTGCAGAAATGATACCCTTCTCTAAAGAAGCTAACGAAAAAAACCATCATCCAAATGATGCTCAAAAGGCCTCTGGAAAAGGACCAAATTTATTAAAACATCAAAATTCAAGGAATTGGCGCGCTGCAGAAATTCCTTCAGCTAACGGTCAAGGATGTGCATCAGGTATCGCTAAACTTTATAGTCTTGTTGTTACCGATCTAGAATCTATCAAAATTCTTAAAGATGAAACAATAAAAATTATGACAAAAGATAGAATCACAAACAGAGATCTTGTTCTTGATGTTGTCACAAGGTGGGGGGCTGGATTCGTAATGAATATGCACAAAGTTATCTACGGTCCCGTAAAAGAATCTTTCGGTCATTCGGGATGGGGTGGTTCTTGTGGATTTGGTGATCCTAAGAACAGAATTGGAGTGTCATATGTCATGAATAATATGAAAAACAATTTTGTTGCTGATGGAAGATCTCTAGAGCTGATTCATAAAACTTATGAGTGTTTAAAAGGATAAGACTGATTATGACTAGATTAAAAGACAAAGTTGCTCTAATAACGGGAGGTACAAGTGGTATAGGTGCAGAGACTGCGAGGCTCTTTATCAAAGAAGGTGCAAAAGTAGTAATCTCGGGAAGATCTCAAGAAAAAGGCTCAAAACTTGCTGAAGAACTAGGTGATCAAGCACTTTACTGTCACTCAGATGTAACTAAAGAACAAGATATTGATAAGGCGATTACCTTCACAACGAGTGAGCTAGGCAAAATTGATATCCTCTTTAATAATGCCGGAGGTCCAGTTGGAGCTGGATTAGAAAAAGTTACTCAAAAAGATATAGATTATGGAGTTCATCTACTTTTGGCTAGTGTAATTTTAGGTACTAAATATGCCATTCCTCACATGCGTAAAAATGGAGGTGGTTGCATAATTAATAACTCAAGTATTGCAGGTATAAGATTTAGACAAGGGGACCCTCTTTATGCAGCATTGAAAGCAGGTGTTACTCACTTTACAAAAATGTCTGGAGTGGAGCTAGGGAAAGACAACATCAGAGTTAATGCAATTTCACCAGGTGCAATAGCGACACCTATTTTCTGGGGAGGCTCGGAAGTCTCTAATTCTTTAAGCGAAGAAGAAAATAATAGGAAACAAAAAAAACTTGAAGGTAATCTTGCTAAAGCAGTTCCATTAAAGAGGTCAGGTTATGCATCGGATATTGCAGAAGCAGCATTGTATCTTGCAAGTGAATCCGGGAGCTTTGTAACCTGCCAAGATATAGTTGTAGACGGAGGTCGAACAGCTATGTTTAATGAAGAATCTTAACAGAGGAGTGAGCTTCGACTCTGAGATTATCCTGGGAAGGGATTGCTGAAATCTTTAAAGCTCACTCTCTAAACTTCCTTGTAAAAATTAATTTATAGAATAGTATTTTTTCTTCAAGATAAAAAGAGACTAAAATTTCCAGTTAAAAAATTAACTACTTTTATTTCTTTTTTTAATGGGTGTAACATTCGGCATTTGATCTTTACCAAATGTACTTTTCGCTGTTGCTGCAAAAACTGAGATAAATTTATTTATGGATTCTAACCAGTCTTTCTTCATGCCTGCATAAGCTAATTCTTTATTAATTGTTTCTGTTGAATATTTGCTTATGAATGAAGCTGATTCCCACATGCGATTGCGTCTCATCATAAAACAATAGTCAGTTACTTCTTGAAGGATAGATTGATCAAATGTATACATAGTTACACGTCTATCCTTTTCAGATTTGTAAGCCTCTATAAAGCCTAAACCTAACCCTTCTCTGAGAGTCGCTTTTATTGAATCGATTTTTAATCTTTGAGACCCTATTTTTTCAGTTCTTGTCAAATCTGTATAACTTACCATTTCTCCGTTACCATACTTCCATAAGAAAGTTTGAAAAATGGAGTAGCGCGTTGCATTTCCAAGAAACCAAACGTACCAACTTTCGTCAAAGTAATAGTGCTGTCCTGTAGAAAAGTAATGCATTGCTTCCCCTCTAGTTAGAGAGCGCATTTCAGAATTAGACCATTTTCTTTTATTTTTCATTTGTGTCCCCAGTGTGTTACTTAACTATAACACCTATACTTAAAACGTTTCAAATAATTTAATTTGCTTATCGCTATGGTATGATTTTAGAAAGGAATTAAATTGAACGCTTATAGACTCTTATTTTTCCTCACTCTTCTTAACCTACTAAATTTTGTAGATCGTCAGCTTATTGCAAGTTTTGCAAATTTTATTGTTCCTGATTTAGGTCTAACAGATACTCAGTACGGATTTTTAACCACTGTCCCTTTTATTGTATTTTATTCTATCGCCGGATTATTCATGGGTGTGTTAGCNGATATGGTTAATAGGCCAAGACTAATAGCATTCGGTGTTATTTTGTGGAGCGTATTCACTGCTTTTACTGGAGCAGCAAAAGGTTTCATATCTATGGCTCTGCCAAGAATGTTTATTGGCATTGGAGAATCGATATTAACCCCAACTTCTATGTCTTTATTATCAGACTCCTTTCCTTCCAAAAGAATGGGTTTTGCTGCGGGCTTTTACTACATGGGTGTGCCGATTGGGGTCGGAGTAAGCTTGTTAATAGCTGGTTACCTTGGAGAATCGCTTGGATGGCGAAATTGCTTTTATTTATTAGGCGTAATAGGCCTAGTTTTAGGTCTCTCTGCGCTTCTTTTTAAAGATAGGAAAAGAAAAATTAGCTCTGAAAGAAGAGAAACTCAAGGAGTTTCAAAAGAAACTACTATAGAAATAGTCAATACATTAATTATGGCACTCAAGACATCCTCGGCTTTAAGATTTACAATCGCAGCAGGTGTTTTTTATCATATTGTTTTAGGTGCTTCGGGTTTTGAGCAACTTTGGCTGGTACAAGAAAGGGGTTATGAAAGATCACAAATAGCTCAACTTGTTGGATGGATTGGAGTTTTTGCAGGATTGACGGGCAACTTGATCGGAGGATTGCTCAGTGATTGGTGGCAAGAAAATACTAGCCAAGGAAGACCAATGTTTCTTTTTTGGCTTGCATTATTAACGTTACCAATAGGTATTTTTTACAGATTTGTAGAGCCAGGGACATTTGTTTTTTGGTTAGGAATAGTAATTGGCTATTTTCAGCTTGGATGTTTTTTTGGGCCTACCTTCTCGACGGTGCAAGAACTAGTTCCCGAGAATATCAAAGCAACGGTTGTTTCTTTTTATATCCTTACCTTAAATTTGATTGGACTTACAATTGGTTCTCTTGGAGGAGGATTTTGTGCTGATTTACTCAGATCTTCTGGCTACGAAGAACCCTATACTTTAATGTTAGTTATTTTCTCAATAATAAGTATCATCTCCATACCTTGTTACTATTTGGCAGGGACGAAATATAAAAAAGATAAGAAAAATTTAGAAGAAGTATTTAATTAAAATGAAAAACGAGGATTTATATTTAGAACAAATTTTAATAGGGCCAATGGAGAATTTTGTGTATTTGATCGGCTCAAAAAGTACAAGAGAGGTTGTAATTATCGATCCGGCTTGGAATATCGATGCCCTCCTAACTCATATAGAAAAGAAAGAATTAAAACTTTCATCAATTTTGGTTACACACTATCATCCAGATCATTGCGGAGGTGGAATGGGAGGTCACTCTATTGAGGGCGTATCTGAAATTCTTGAAAAAAATCCTGTGAAAATTTTTGTAAACAAGCATGAATCGGAAGGTTTAAAAAAAGTCACTGGTATATCTGATATTGACATGAATATAGTTGATTCAGGCGACCATTTAACTATCGGTGAGAATGATATTGAATTTCTTCATACACCCGGACATACACCAGGCTCTCAGTGTTTCAAAGTAAACAACAATTTAATTTCCGGTGATACTCTTTTTGTTCAGGGCTGCGGAAGAGTTGACTTACCTGGAGCTAACTCTGAAGACATGTTTCATAGTTTGAGAAAACTATCAACTTTGCCAGATGAGACTATTGTGTATCCTGGACATCATTACAGCCCTCAAGAATCGGAGACGATGGGAAAAATTAAAGAAATCAATAGTTATATAAGGATTGAAGAGCTTGAATTATGGAATCAAATCATGTGACTGTTACTTTAGTTGATCTATATTCTCTATAATTGTTTATATAACCCCGATAATTTAGGTAAAGCCACAATGGTGTCACTGCAAGAATCCACCAAAGTTCAGTCACAATTAAAAGGTATATNCCGGGAATATTCACNAGTAAAAAAACAACNAACCCGTACATTCTTGTTTTAGCGCTAATACTGGTTAATAAAAAAGTGCCAAGTATGGAAAGGCCTTGATCGGTGAATTGCGCTACATTAAATAAAGATAGTTCAAACATAATTAATTCTCAGNATAAAAGTGGAGCGGGTAGCCGGAATCGAACCGGCATCATCAGCTTGGAAGGCTGAGGTAATAAGCCATTATACGATACCCGCAGAATGAGTTTGCATTATATATAAATTAACAACTTTAAATATATAAAGAATATCTAATTGAGATTTATCTTAAATATAACTCATGCGAATACATCAATTATTTATGATAGGCTACAATCAGGACAATAAAAAATTAGAGGAAAAGAAATGAAATCAAAACAATTAAAATCCAAAATTTCAGCCGAAGGTCTTCTTACAATTTCTATTGATGAGGAAGAAATTCCTGAGCCTAAAGATGGCGAAGTGTTGATCAAAGTACAAGCAACTCCTATTAATCCGTCAGATTTGGGGTTACTGGTAGGTCCAGCAGATATCACATCAATCAATGAAATTGAAAAAGGGAAAAAAGTCGAAATGAGAGTCCCCGAGAACCTAATAAGATCTGTCAGCGCGAGATTTGATCAGAATTTGCCAGTGGGAAATGAGGGTGCAGGATTAGTAGAGTCTGCAGGAAAAGGNGCTGAAGATTTAATTGGTAAAACTGTTGGGCTTGCTGGAGGAGCAATGTATTCAGAATATAGATGTGTATCGGCAAATAATTGTCTGGTAATGAATGAAGGCACAACAGCTGAACAAGCTGCATCTTGTTTTGTAAATCCACTTACGGCATTAGGCATGGTTGAAACGATGAAAATGGAAAATCATAAGGGATTAGTGCACACTGCGGCGGCTTCTAACCTAGGACAGATGTTAATAAAAATTTGTCTTTCCGAAAACGTACCCCTAGTAAATATAGTTCGAAAAGACGAACATGTTGAATTATTAAGATCCCTTGGTGCTAAACATGTTTGCAATAGTAGCTCAGATAGCTTTATGGAAGATCTAGTTAAATCTCTAATTGAGACAGGGGCAACTCTAGGTTTCGATGCTACGGGGGGTGGAAAACTTGCAAGCCAGATCTTGACNGCTATGGAGATCGCAGCAAACAAATCTGCTACTGAATACAGTAGATACGGATCAGATCAATTTAAACAGGTATATATTTATGGTGGGCTAGATAGAAATCCGACGACACTTACAAGATCTTTTGGGTTCTCATGGGGATTAGGCGGTTGGTTGTTGACCCCTTTCATTGGAAAGATAGGCATGGAGCGCTTTGGAGAACTAAGGCAAAAAGTTGCTGACGAAATAGACACAACTTTTCAGAGTAAATATTCTAAAATCGTATCTCTTGAAGAGGCATTGTACAAAGAAAATATTCAGGCATATACAAAACAAGCTACTGGAGACAAATATTTAATCAGGCCTGATTCGTAATTTATGCATAAAGAGTTATCTAAAGAATGGCTAGATTGGATACTTGAGAATATACAAAGAGGTGTAGATAAAAAAGATATTCTCCAGATTCTAATGGAGCAGAAATTCGATTCAACTGAATGCAAAATCATTCTTGGAATGGAACTCGAAAAGGAAGATATTCTTGCTGCTAAGGAGTTATCAAAGAAGGCTATTACATACTCTGGAAATCCTAAGATACCTCACAAAAATATAGATAATGTNCCAGCGGAAATTTATGAAATTAAAAAATTTCTCACGAAACGAGAATGTGATCTTCTTATAGCAGAAATTAAAAAAAAACTGAGACCCTCGACTATTGCAAGTTCAGGAGAATATGATGCAACATATCGGACAAGTAAAACTTGCGACTTAGGAAACATTGAGAGTAAATTTATAAGCGACATTGATAGAAAAATTTGTGACTTTATAGGAATAAATTCTACTTACGGTGAAACCCTCCAGGGACAGCACTATCTTAAAGGCGANGAGTTCAAGGTGCATACGGACTATTTCGANGAGGAACANNTAAAGGAGCATGACAAAGGGAGAGGCCAAAGGACATATACTTTCATGATATATTTAAACGAAGATCTTCAGGGAGGAGAAACTGAGTTTCCTGAATTAAATTCAATATTNGAGCCTAAAATAGGTAAAGCTCTAATCTGGAACAATCTGAATGAAGATGGAAGTATAAATAGAAACACAATGCATCAGGCTCACCCTGTAACCCATGGGGAAAAAACAATCATTACTAAGTGGTTTAGAGAAAAATAAATAAGTTCCCCAAAATTACTTCATACATTCATACAGCTATTCTGAAACTATATCTTTGATACTTCTCACGGCAGTGAGTGACAAAAAATAAAAATTTGTCAGGTACCAAACAAACATATTTATTTCTAAAAAGTTTTTTTCCANATTATCGAAATAAAGAATTATTGTCGTATTAATCATCCAGATAACTAATANAAATAATGATGTTTTTCTAAAAGAGCTAACCCTAAACGGATGTAAGTACTTGATGGGTATAAATGTGAGCACTGATAGAGCAATAATCGTATAAAAATTAACCATTGGATCCGTGTTAAGAATGAAGAAATACAAAATCACAATATTCCAAAGAGCTGGAAAACCAGAAAAATAAAAATCATGCGTTTTAATATTATTGTTCGCAAATGTATAGCAAGAAACAGTTAATATTATCGCGACAGAAATTAATTCCAGTCCAGGCGGTACCAGTGCTGACCAATAAATAACAAAAGATGGAATAAATACATAGTTAAGAAAATCTATAATATTATCNAAGATTTCGCCGTTTATATTAGGTGTGTTTTTTTTTACATCAACTATCCTAGCGAGTGATCCATCGATTCCATCAACAAAAAGTGCAATCGCTAGATAGAAGAACACAAGAGGTAAATTTCCATCAATAGCCGCAATTAATGCTAGAAAGCTAAATAAAACCCCTGAAACTGTAAAGAGATGTACTAAATATGACAGAAATTTCAAACCTACGACTTAAGTTTTTCAAGCATTCTACCCATCATTTCATGAAGAGTATTAACCGCTTGCAAGGGTCTAATTAGAACCTTAAATTCGATAATTTTATTATTTTCATCCCATGTTATTAGATCGATACCATTTACATAGATTCCGTTCATCTCAGTTTCAAATTCTAGGCAAGCTGTGTTTCCGGTAATCACCTCTTTAACATATTTAAATTTTGAGTCTTTTTTTTCAGAATTGCTTTTTTTATCTGTACTAAAAACTCCTGAGGCAGCTGATAAATATAATTTTGTAATCTTCTTTCCTCTTTGTGGGGTAAACACTACTGGAGAGTAAAAAACTACATCATCATGCAACAAATCATCTAGTTTTTCAGATACGTCTTTTCCTCCACTTTTCATTACTTCGTGCCAACTTTCTATAGCATTCATTTAATTCACCTTTTTTTTAAAAATCTTTTCATTGCATTAAGTGTTGAAGGTCCTACATGATGTTCAATACCCTCACTATCTATGTAAGCGTTAGCCTTATCAACTCCTAACTCCAACAAAAAATCTAAAACAATCGCATGACGTTCTTTAACTTTTTTAGCAAGACTGGTTCCCTTAGGTGTAAGCTCAACAGGCTTATAAGGTTGAGTATATAGGAGTTTCTCTTCGTAAAGTCGTTTCACAATTCGCGAAACAGTAACGTGACTTACATTAAAGTATCTTGCGAGATCTAATACTCTGCACTCTCCTTTTTCTTCAATTAGCTCCATCACAGCTTCAACATAATCTTCGGCCGTTTCACTAGCATGGCGTGAACGAGTTTGGGAAAAAGGAACAGATCTAGCTTTAATCTTGTCTTTCACTAACTTGCATCATTTAAACTAATCAAATTATACCCTTGACACTATCCGTAGCCATTGCTACATTTGCCATGTGAAATATCTAAATTACGATGATATTAAGATTTTTAAATATGAAAATCTTTATCTGGCAATAATCTATACGGTCGGGCACATCTTCATTGCCATGACTTGTAACAGAATAATTACTGGTGCTACGCTAGATATGGCAGCAGCAGATGCCTTCGTAGAACCTATAATTAATGGATTTTGGTTCTATTTTCTCTTAGTTTATTTAAAAAGGATTTTTGTCAAAAAAATTGAATCAAATGGCACTAACCTTATTAAGGTAGGACAAGTTGGGCTATTACTCGCTTTTGTATACACAGTAGGACATATACTCATTGCTATGACTTGTAATAGATTATTGACAGGTGCTCCGTTAAATCTCGCAGCCATTGATGCCTTCGTAGAACCTATAATTAATGGTTTTTGGTTTTACCTTTTATTCGAGATAGTGAATAAATATAAGGCAAAGAAAACATTAAGCACGACTAGCTAAACTCAACAGCTTTTCCTTTTTCTTTACATTAAAGAACTTTCTACCTTGAGAGATCTAAACTTGTTAGGAGATGGCGGGGCTGGCAGGATTCGAACCTGCTACCTTCTAGTTCGTAGCCAGACACTCTATCCAAATGAGCTACAGCCCCTTTTAGAGATTATAACCCTTTTTTTTGAATAACTTATCTCAGTACCTACTCTTCTTCGACTATGCGTTGATAAACTTCTTCTCTATGAATTTTAACTTCCTTGGGAGCTGAGATACCTATTCTTACTTGCCCTCCCCTTATATCAAGTACAGTTATCTTGATATCGTCTCCAATGTACATAGCCTCTTCGGCCTTTCTGCTAAGCACTAACATAAACCCTCCCCAGACTTAATGTTTATATTGTAACCTTATCAATTTAAATTAATCTTGTGAAGATGATGTTTTTTTGAGGATTTATTGATTTGAAACTATTTCTTCTAGCTTATCAAGTGAGGCTAACATGCCTGCTCTAATAGCCTCAGAAAATTCGGGTGGATCTATCTCTGTTGACCAACGAAATAATGTTTTTTCGCCATCTTCAATTAAATTTATTTGAGCTAAATGGTGTTTTATTGGAGCCATTGTCTTAATAGCAGAATATTTCAGATTCATTGCCTCTTCATCACATTCAAGAATTTTTTCTACTAACTCACCCATGCCAGCCATTTTAAACGTCCGCTCATTTCCATTAAGCTCAATACTCTCTACCCCTGGCACCCAGTCACATCTAGAAATATTTCCTATAATATTCCAAATGACGGTCGCTTTAACATTAAAACTTCTTGTTTCTTCTATTGTTTTATCATTTTCTAATTTTTTTTATTCTTATCTTTGTTTTCTTTCCCTTTATCTTCAAAAACATTGAGCCCAAGATTCCTGGTTGAAGTTCTACTTTGTCACCTGGAGAGGGCAAATCTTTCCTTCTTATATTTTCAATATTTCTCCAAAAAGATTTGTCATTCAACTCAAAAATGTAATCTCGTCCAGACAGTCTAACTCCAGTTAAAATAAGATTTTCATTGATGACCGATCTTGATGTCTTAACAATTAACTTTTTATCTTTGGCTGGATCGTCCTCTTTCTCCTCAAANATAGTTATATCATCTTGATCAACTAGAATCATTNTGTTCTCGGTTTCAAAGAAACTGTCAAAACATTTGAGCCTCTCTGAGTCTTCTGAAATATCTGTACAGTCTTCTATTTGTCTTTCATCAGGATAGATTAAATTTGAGANACAAATAAAGAAAAGTATTGTATAAATTCTTTGCATTAACTGTTTTTTGCAGCTTCAGGGGCCTCTATCTCATCAGGAACGAAAAAGTCTGGAGCTAGTTCAGAGAAAGGAACTTGTGCATACTTTGAAAAATCCGTTACTCCATTTTCAGCTAATAAATTATCATCAATGCAAAAGTTTCCAGTAAACTCACGAGAATTTTTTGTGAGTATGACATATGCGGCATCTGCCATTATTTCGGGAGATCTCGATATATTCATTACGCTGTCACCCCCTAAGGCATTTTTTATGGCTGCCGTTGCTACAGCAGTTCTTGGCCATAATGCATTTACAGCTACGCCTTCTTCTTTAAACTCTTCAGCCATTCCAAGCACACACAAACTCATTCCAAATTTAGCCATAGTATATGCAACATGTGGCCCAAACCACTTAGGATCCATGTCTAAAGGAGGAGATAAATTTAGAATATGAGGATTTTCTGATTTAAGTAGATGCGGCAAACACACTTTACTAACAAGAAAGGTTCCTCTTGAATTAATTTGATTCATTAAGTCATATCTCTTCATATCTGTCTGAAGAGTGCCCGTTAGTTGAATAGCAGAAGCGTTGTTAACACATATATCTATGGNACCGAATTTGTCTAANCCTTCGTTGACGGCTTTCCTTACATTTTCTTCATCTCTAATATCACATATAACTGGAAGAGCCTGACCTCCTGCCTCGACGATTTCCTCAGCTGCAGTATAGATTGTGCCCGGNAGTTTCGGATGAGGTTCCGCAGTTTTAGCAGCTAGTATTATATTCGCACCATCCTCAGCTGCTCTTTTAGCAATTGCTAGGCCTATTCCTCTGCTTGCACCTGAAACAAATAATGTCTTGTTCTTTAAACTTGTCATTTTTTCTCCTTTTAATTTGGCAATATTCCCAATTTTTTCTCACAAAAAGAAATAATTTGACCAGCAATATCAGTTTCTAAAGTTTTTTCTATTCCCTGAATTCCAGGTGAACTATTTACTTCAAGAACTAGTGGTCCTCTATTACTTCTTAGTATATCAACTCCAGCTACTGAAAGCCCTATTGCTTTTGCTGCTCTAACAGCAATGCCTCTCTCTTTTGCAGTGATTGAAGTACTCTGTGCAATACCTCCTTGGTGCAGATTCGATCTAAAATCATTTTCTTTATTTGATCTAAGAATGGAGCCCACAACTTTTCCATCAATTACTAAACATCTCAAATCTTCACCTTTTGATTCCTCAATATATTCTTGCACCAGAAAATTCGCCTGTAAGCCCCTAAAAGCGTTAATAACTGTTTCAGCAGCTTTTTTCGTTTCAGCAAGAATAACCCCTTTTCCTTGGGATGATTCTAATAGTTTGATGACTAGAGGCATCGTTCCGACGGTGTTTATTACTCCATTGGTATCTTTAGGTGAAGAAGCAAAGCCAGTTACGGGCATATTAATATTTGCAGAAGCTAATAATTGATGGGCTAATAATTTATCTCTTGAATTGGCAATAGCCTGCGGATTATTCAAAGGAATCGCACCGGTAAGTTCGAATTGCCTTGTAACTGCAAGTCCATAAGATGTTATAGATGCTCCTATTCGGGGTATCACCACATCATATTTTGGTAAAGGGCTTGAATCATAATATATCTCAGGATTACCTGTATCAACGTCTAAATAACATCTTGTAGAGTTTATTGGTTCGACTTGGTGACCTCTTTGCTGCCCAGCAATGACAATTCGTTTAGATGTATAGTTATTAGGCTCTCTTGTTAAGAGTGCTATTCTTAATGCCCTTCTTGATTTTAATGATCTCTTCTTTTTAGAGGAGTAAGGATTCTTTGAAGCAGGTTGCCCATTTAAAAAGCTTTCATTTGCGTAAACTGTCATTTCCGGTCCAATAGAGCTTCTTCCTATGAGCATCCTATATTGCATAGTATTTCTATCGGTAAGAGATATTTCAATTTCCCAGGTTTGACCTGAAATTTCTATATCAGTTTTTATAAAATATCTTTTTTCTGATTCACCGTTTGAACTAGTTACTTTCCTTCTTCCGATCAAAGGAGCTGAACATGAAACCTTAAAATTTGGCTTTTCTGGCAAAGGAGAAATTTCGAAGCGAACAAACTTTTTATTTTTAACTTTGAAAACTTCTATGTGTCTTGCATGGAGAACAGAGGTCTGTGCACCCGTATCAACTTTTGCTTTAATAAAAGGCAAGTTAATTGCAGGTAGGCTTACCCATTCTTCCCATCCTAGATCTAAATTCAAGTTCATTTATTGATTATATGGCGGAGAGAGAGGGATTCGAACCCTCGAAGGCTTTGACACCTTACACGCTTTCCAAGCGTGCGCATTCGACCACTCTGCCATCTCTCCTTATTTTAATGCGGCATTATAAATCGTTTTTAATAATCGTATGTGAGGATTTATTTAATAGTGTGGCGGCTTTTGATTTCCTTCTTCTATATGATCTGCTTGTAAGGAATCTTTAAGCAACTTGAGTTCCTCCTTAAGGGCAATAATCTCCTTTTGCTGTGTTCTGAGTTCCGAACTAAGTCTCTCAAGAAAGTCCTCCTGATAAACACTCTTAGTTTCCAATTTGTCTAATCTTTCATTCGTCATAGTCTATTGTCTGATCTCTCTTGATATGCTGAATTTAACTCCAGGAGTTGACCTTAATGGATTGATTTCAATTCCACCGCGTCTAAGAAAATTTGCTCTTACACATAATTCGTCTAATCTGCATCTTTTTAAAATATCTACAAATATTCTTTCTACGCATTCTTCATGGAAGCCTTGGTGATTTCGAAAAGAAAGTAAGTATCTAAGTAATCCGGAATGCTGGATTGAATTACCTTTGTAGTAAATATAAATTGTTGCCCAGTCAGGTTGTGCTGTAACAGGACAAAGGCTTCTAAAAAGACTGCATGACAAGCTCTTCTAACATATCTATATCACCTGGTTCTAAAACTAAAGCATTTGGATGACTGTCCATGCTATCAACAGGAGTTTTATCAATCGAAACTGAGTCATCTTTGATATCCCTTGGCTCATCATTCAACTCAATTTCTACGTCGGTTTTCAAGACGTTTTGTAAATCTTTCTCTAAAAGCTTTCTTGCCTCATCTATTGAGTTAAATTTTTTATTGTTCAGAGAATATAAATAAAGCTTCAGTGATTTAGACTCTACAAAAAATTTCGAATTACAACTATATGACAAATTCAATATCTTATTTTCAGGTACTCCTTTGGAATTCAACCAAGAAGTTTCATAGGAAGTCCAATAATCTCTTCCTTCAAAGTCCCTAGAGGCATCGACTAAACCTGATTTACGTCTGGAATCGTATCTATTTAATGGGGTAAGTATCGAGGGATCATATTCTTTAGGTATTGCTGAATTTTCGCCTAGAAAAGTTTTCATAATTTAAGATCTTATACCCCTACCTTTATTTAAAAACCATAAGCAGATAAAAGCTAAAAGGAATATGAACCCCATTATCATAAATACAGCATAATTAATCGAAAAACCTAATGCTTCGAGATCCGAAGAACCTAAAATTGAATATCTAAATGCATTTATCATATAAAGAATAGGATTAGCCAAAGAAACCGTTTGCCAAAAGGACGGAAGCAACTGTATTGAATAAAATACTCCACCTAGGTAAATGAGAGGTTGCATGATGAAGGTAGGAACAATAGATATATCGTCAAAGGATTCTGCAAATAAAGCGTTGAGGAATCCGCCCAGCGAAAAAAGTACAGAGGTAGAAATTACTACCAAGATACTCAAGCCCCAGTTGTCTACAGACAAATCATAGAACCAAAGAGATACGAAAGTAACTATGGCACCTACTAAAAGACCTCTAGCTACTCCACCAAGCACCCAACCTAAAAGAATCAAATAATGTGGTAAAGGTGTAATTAATAGTTCCTCAATACTCCGAGCAAATTTTTGGCCAAAAAATGATGAGACCACATTTGAGTA
>JGI24820J26691_1000276_pt1 | contig 14996 bp, 15 predicted proteins | sample METZYME_5_50m_FD_26691 | JGI IMG/M metagenome (IMG submission 26691) | reverse complement strand
CATTGTAGACAAATGAACTCAGTATTAATTCTTATTTTATCTATTCCTTTAATTGAGATTTACTTATTTATTAAAATTGGATCCTCTATTGGAGCATTTAATACAATTAGTTTAATTTTGCTAACAGCGATTATAGGGGTTGCCTATGCAAGATACGAGGGATTTAACACTTTAAAATCTGGTATGGCCCAATTAGTTAAAAATGAAGTTCCAATTTATGAAATTGTGTCAGGCGCCGCCCTTACATTTGCTGCCATTCTCTTAATCATTCCAGGTTTCGCCACTGATTTTTTGGGGTTACTCTTAATTATTCCAATTACAAGAAAACTGATCTTTAATGCTTTTTCCAAAAAATTTAATAAAAAAAATAATACCTACGAAAAAAAAGATTTTATTGAAGGTGAATATAAAGATATGGATGAAAAATAATGCCTGTTAAACATAAAATCATAGTTACTACACAAAAGATTTATCTGTTGAAATACCAGATGTGGAAACCCTTCTTTTAGCAAGAGAAAGAATATCAAAATATAAAATCACTTTAGATATAACGTCAAAACCATTAAAAAATAAAATGATAGAAGTTTTTACTAAACTTAAATACACAGATGTAGAAGAAAGCAAAAAAAAAGCACTCTTTGAACTTCTCCATTCAACAGTTGTTGAAATCGAAGACACAAAGATCGAAAAAAATGAAATGAAAAAATTTATACTTTGTGATTTACAAATAGAAGTTTTTCCAAAAATACGTGAAGCTTTTGTTCAAATACTCAGACACTCTGGATTTCCAGAGGCTAATTTTTCAGGCGAAATTGATTTTAACAAATTATACCAACAAAAATCAAATCAATAAAAATTTTTTTTTAAATCTCTCTTTAAAAATTCCCTGTGTTGTTCAAGCTCTTCTGATGTGGGATAAACAATTTTTTTTGAATAAGTAATATTTTTATTTTGAGTTTCGACAGAATTAATATCAACAGAGTTTGAAAAATTTAGTTTAGGCTCTTTCTGATCTAGTAGATTTATATAAACTTTTGCAAGTAGTTCACAATCAATTAACGCAGTGTGTTTTTCTCTTTTTGAATTATCTATTCTAAATCTCTTGCACAGAGCATCCAAACTTATACCTGAACCAGGGAATTTGTTCCTAGCAAGGTCTAGTGTATCTACAGTATTTTCTTTATTTATTTCTGGTTTACCAGCAATAGATAGTTCGTTGTTTAAATGTGAAATATCAAACTCTGCATTATGTATTATTATTTTTTTATCTTTAATAAAATTTAAAAATTCATCTGCTATTTCAAAAAACTTTTTTTTATCAGATAAAAATTCATCAGAATAGCCATGAACTTCAAATGCTTTTTCAGATACTTTTCTTTCTGGATTTAAATAGCAATGAAATACATTTTTTGTCGGAACTAGGTTATCAAGTTCTATACAACCAATTTCAACAATTCGGTGACCATCTTTAACAGATAGTCCAGTTGTTTCAGTATCTAAAATTATTTCTTTCATATATTTAAGATTTCAGTTTTTATATTTTTAACATCATTTTTAATTTTTGTTGCGTTAAATGTATTCTTAATAACAAAATTAGATAATTTTTTCTTTTTGGTTAACGGTAGCTGCAAAGTCTTTAAATTTCTGTTTAGTTTTTCATTAAAATATTCCCTCTTTTTTAACCTTTTTTGAATATCTTTTCTTTTTGCTTCTACAAAAATTAACACATCTCCCTTCTTGTTTAGTTTATTTTCTAAATATAAAGGAATGTCTAGCACTACTAATTTTTTAGAACTATTCTTGATTAAAAATTTATTCATCTTAGTTCTTACAATTGGATGAACAATTTTTGAAATCTTTTTAAGATTATTTTTACTATCTAATACAGCTTTCAGTAAAAATTTTTTATCTAGGTGATCTGAGATAATATATTTAGGCAACGCTTTTTTAATTTTTTTGTAACAAGATCTGTCATTTTTATAAATTTCAGCAACTTCTTTATCAGCATTAAAGACTGGACAATTAAATTGTTTAGAAACAAAACTTTTGCCAGCGCCTATATCTCCTAATATTGCTATTCTAATCATCTAAAAGATTTAAGACCTGTTCATTAATTTCTGGCTTTAAATTATTCCACAATTCAAATGCTTTTTGTGCTTGATAAGCAAACATCATTTTACCGTTTTCAATTATATTTCCTCTTTTTTTTGCCTCATCTAAAAATAATGTTTTTGATGGTTTGTATATTACGTCATAAAAAAACTTATCCTTGCCAATTTTTTCATAATCTAGATCAATTTTATCATTAGGATTAAGACCTAGGCTCGTAACATTTATTACAACATCGGCAGCTGGTGTCTCTCCCCAATCAACTACATCGATATCGCTGAATTTAGTTTTCAATTTTTCCGATTTAATCTTTGTTCTATTAGTGATTAAAATTTTTGATGCTTTAATTTTTTTTAAAACATAAATTATTGATGGAGCAACTCCTCCAGCTCCTAAAATTAGGACAGTTTTATTTCTTATTTTATCGATATAATTTAATAACGATAACTCAAAGCCATCTACATCCGTATTAAATCCAAAAATTTTATTCTCCTTTTTAAGTATTGTATTCACAGACTGAGTGGCGTTAGCATCATCGCTTAGTAAATCTAAGTACTTAATTATTTTTGTTTTATACGGGACGGTTACATTTACTCCAAAAATTTCATTTTTTCTGACTTGAGATACAATATTCTGTAGTTCCAATTCATCAATTTTTTTTTTTTCATAAATTGCATCCATATTATTCTTTTTGAACCAATAATTATGTAATTTTGGAGAAAGTGAATGTTCTATTGGATCGCCAATTACTAAAAATTTTTTCATTTATAATTTTCCATGTATGTTTTTATCTGAGTAATTGGTAAGCCCATTATTGTGTCTTTATCACCTTCGATTTTCTCAAATAAATTTTTTCCCTCTCCCTCTATTTGATAAACATTATAAGCATATAATGCTTCATCTGAGATTTTGTTTAAATAATCTTTTAGCTCTAAGTCTGAAAAATTTTTCATAGTAAGCTTTGCTTTATCAGTATGATTCCAAATCATTGAATTATTTTTTGAAATACAAACAGAACTTATTAGATAATGTGACTTACCATTCAATTTTCTTAATATATTCATCGCTTCTTCTCTTGAAGATGGTTTTGAGATTAATTCACCATTTAAATCTATTACGCTATCGGCTCCTAATACTAATTTATCATACACATTAGAACTAACTTTATTTGCTTTTAATTCAGCGAGATTTTTAGAAATTATTTCAGGCGTTGCTCCTTCCGCAATTAAACTATCTTTAATTGGATCTTCATCAACATTTGATTGAATGACTTCACAATCTATATTGTGTTCGGTTAATATATCTTTTCTAACCTTGCTTTTCGAAGCCAATACTATTTTCATTATTTATTTTTTATCTCGTAAATCTTTATGATTGAAGCAGCGGTCTCTTCAACAGATTTTCTTGTAANATCTATTGTTGGCCATTGATTTTTTCTGAAAATTTTTTTTGAGTTTTCAACCTCTTCTTTAATTTTTTCTAGATTTGTGTAATCTGTATTTTCATTTTCCTTCAAACTGTTAAGTCTATTCTTTCTTATATCAAATAATCTTTCAGCTTCAGTTGTTAAACCCACAATACAAGGTTTAAAGTTTTTTTTTGTTATTCTTGAAGGTATTGATTTTTCATTAACTAATGGAATATTTGACGTTTTGTAACCTTTATTGGCCAAGTAAATCGAGGTTGGAGTTTTGCTTGTTCTGCTAACCCCTAATAAAATAATGTCGGATTTCTCCAAATCATCAGTTTGATTTCCATCATCATGATTCATTGTAAATTGTATGGCTTCTATTCTTTGATAATATTCTTCATTGAGTACGTGTTGACCGCTTGGTTCGTGTGATGCTCTCTGATTCAATATTTTAGAAAAGCTTAGTATTAAATCTCCTAAAACACCAAAACAAGGGATTTTTTTTGATTGAGCTTGATCCGCTAAGTGCTTGGCAAGCTTACTATTAACAATTGTATAAAGGATAATTGGGTTCTCTCTTTTTTTTGCTTTCTCTAAAATCTGTTGAATTTGATTCTCTGTTCTAGTGAAAGAGAAATTATTAAGTTCATATTCAAAATTTGTGAATTGTGCTTTTAGTGCTAAGAAAATTCTATCTAAAGTTTCTCCGGTTGAGTCCGAAATTAAGTAAATTTGATGTTCATTTTTCATGTATAAAATGTCAATAAAATATCACTAAAGTTTAAATATTAGCGATTAGTAAATATCCGTAATTAATATTATAAATGATTACTGATATTAAACATTTTTTTACATGTTAATTAACTAAAAACCAGAATTCTTTAATTGGTAAAATTATTAACTTACATTGATAAATAAGCGATAAATTTACGACTAAATGTTAATAAATTGTATATAAAGTGTGTAAATTGGATAATTTACGTAATTCACATATCATAATACTAATACAATAAATATTAATTTGTCTATTTATAAATGACCCCTATTCAAAAATGTATTGTTGAAAAAAAAAGTAATATAAATCCAATATGGTTAATGAGACAAGCTGGAAGGTATCTACCTGAGTTCAGGGAAATAAGGAGTAAAAATCAAGATTTTATAAAATTGTGTCTTAGTGAAAATTTAGCGTCCGANATAACTTTACAACCTGTAGAGAGATTTAATTTTGATGCTGCAATTATTTTCTCCGATATTTTAATGTTGCCGTATGGTTTAAACCAGAAAGTTAAGTTTGAAAAAAATTTTGGACCAAAATTAGGTAATTTTAATTTAGATGATTTAAAGAATATTGATGAAGTAGATTTTTCTTTTAAGTTAAATTCCGTTTATAAGGCAATTAACATAACATCAAATAAGATTAATAAAGATGAAAAAGATTTAATAGGGTTTGTTGGTGCTCCATGGACAATCTTAGTATACATGATCAACAAAATCTCTCCTAAAAAAAAACTTAAAGAAGATTTTTTTAAAGATGAATTTTTAATTAATAGATTACTATCAATTATCGATAAATTCCTCAAAATTCATATTAAAAATCAAGTTGAAGCAGGTGCTACGATTATACAAATATTTGATAGTTGGGCTGGACTGCTTGAAAAGAATATTCCTGAGTATATTTACATACCAACATTAAGTCTTGTAGATTATACAAAAAGTCTTGGTGTGCCAGTTATATGTTTTCCTAGAGGTATAAAAGATTACAAGAACTTTTGTGATATTGTTAAGCCAAATGTTGTCAATATCGATTATGATATAGATCCTAAAGATATTGTAAAAAATATAGATATTCCTATACAAGGTGGATTAGATCCAAAAATACTTTTAACAAATAAGGAAACATTAAAAAAAGAGACAAAAAAATATCTAGAAGTATTTAAAACTCACCCTTATATATTTAACCTAGGCCATGGTGTGCTTCCGGANACAAGCCCTGACATGGTAGAATATTTAGTAGAAATAGTGAGAAATTTTTAATTATGAGAACTAAAAGTTTTATCAAAAAAAACTTATAATTTTATGCAATATCAACATCCAAAAAGAAAAACCAAAGTGGTTTTCGTCCAACTCGGATCTCCTTCTGAACCAACTCCTAAGGCACTAAGAAAATATCTTAGAGCTTTTTTAGGAGACCCCAGAGTTGTTGATATAAATCCTTGGTTATGGAAAATTATATTAAATTTCTTTGTATTGCCCTTCAGGCCTAAAAAATCAGCCAAGCTTTATGCTAGAATATGGGACGGAGAAAGTTTTCCGCTTATAACAAATACAAGAGATTTTACTAAAAAAGTTAGCGAGGAGTTAAAAAAAATAGATCCAGAGGGTTACGTAGAAGTTAACTATGCTTTTTTATTATCACCACCATATGTGCACGAAGTGTATGACAGCTGGGAAGAAGATTTAAAGAAAGGGACAGGAGCAACAAAATTACTTGTAATACCAATGTTTCCCCAGTACTCCGAAAGTACAATTGCATCTGGTATAGACGCATTAGCAAAAGAATTATCAAAAAGAGTAAAAATTCCAACCTTCGAAGTGATTACAAACTTTCACCGAACACATGCTTTTATAAACAATTCGGTAAATCTGGTTGATAAAAAATTAGTTAATTTAGAAAAACAAGGGAAGAAAATAGATAGCCTGGTTATAACTTTCCATGGAATGCAAAAGAGACGTATTGTTAATAAGGGTGACGATTATTATAGGCACTGTTATGAGACATTTTGTTTAATAACTCAAAATCTTAAAAATATAAAACCAGAGAATTGTCTTATGAGTTTTCAAAGCCGATTTGGTTCGGAAGAATGGATAACGCCTTACACAGAAGACGTAGTTAGGAAATTGATATCAAGTGGTAAAAAAGAGATTGCAATCTATTCACCGAGCTTTGTTGCAGATTGCCTTGAAACTACAGATGAATTAGGACACGAGCTAGTAAATGAGGCAAAGGAATGGGGAGGAAATATATATCCAATAGAGTGCCTTAACACGAACCAAAGTTGGTGCAAAGATTTTGCAAAATATACATTCACGCAAGCAGAAGGATCTGCACAAGATAAAGAGAATCTAGAATATAAAGTTGAAAATAAATATTATCAAATGATGCCCAGACTAGAGATGAACAAGTCGTAGTTTAATTTTAATGTTTAGATCTTTATTTATTTATTCAAGTACTGACGGTCATACAAAAACTATATGTGAGAATATAATTAGTTACGCTCCAAACACAAGTTCAATAAAATTAATATCCTTGAATGAAGTAAGTAATATAAAAATATCTGAATATGACAAAATTATTATTGGAGCAAGCATAAGATATGGTAGGCACAATAGAAAAGTATTAGATTTTGTAAAAAAAAATAAAAATGTTTTGGATTTAAAAAAAACTGCTTTTTTCTCAGTAAATGTTGTTGCAAGAAAGTTGGAGAAAAACTCACCTACCACAAATCCATATGTTATAAAATTTTTAAAAAAAACAAATTGGAAACCAAATAATATCGCAGTATTTGCAGGTAAAGTAGATTATCCAAATTACAATTTTATTAACAAAAACATAATTAGGTTTATCATGATGATAACCAATGGCCCAACAGACACATCCCAATCATTTGAATTTACCAATTGGGAAGAAGTAAAGAAATTTGCAAAAGACATTAAAATTTAGCTATATNTGAGCAAATTAATAGATAATCTGGGGTTGAAATTGCTTTATCATAACACTATATTATTANCTCAAACATCAAAATCCCCACAATATGAACATACAAGAATTAAAAGAAAAAAGCTCAGAGAAGTTGATCACCGAGGCTGAAAAGCTTGGTATTGAGAACGCAAGCACCCTAAGAAGACAAGAAATCTACTTTGCTATATTAAAAAAATTAGCGGAAAAAGGTGAGGAGATAACAGGCGGCGGTGTCTTGCAGCTTCTTCAAGATGGATTTGGTTTTTTAAGAGCAATGGAGTCCAATTATCTCCCTGGTGCAGATGATATTTATGTAAGCCCAAGCCAAATTAGAAGGTTTGGATTAAGAACAGGCGATACTGTTGAAGGCCCAATAAGATCTCCAAAGGAAGGTGAAAGATATTTTGCTTTATTGCAAGTATCTAAAATAAATTTCGAGGAACCTGATAAATTTAAACATAAAATAGCTTTTGACAATTTAACTCCACTCTACCCTAACAAGCAATTTAGAATGGAAGTTGAGACTACAAAAATTGAAAAAAAACCAGACTTAACTCCAAGATTAATTGATCTCGTTAGTCCAATTGGAAAAGGACAAAGATCATTAATTATATCTCCACCAAAAGCTGGTAAAACGATGATTTTGCAAAGTATAGCAAACTCGATTACAGCAAATCATCCAGAGTGTTATTTAATGGTTTTATTAATTGATGAAAGACCTGAAGAGGTAACCGATATGCAACGAACCGTTAAAGGAGAAGTAATAAGCTCAACATTTGATGAGCCCGCTCAAAGACACGTTGCAGTTGCTGAAATGGTTATTGAAAAAGCTAAAAGACTAACTGAGCATAAAAAGGATGTTGTAATTTTATTAGATTCAATAACAAGGCTTGGACGAGCTTATAATGCTGTAGTTCCAAGTTCAGGTAAAGTTTTAACTGGAGGTGTGGATGCAAATGCACTTCAAAGACCAAAAAGATTTTTTGGTGCTGCAAGAAATATTGAGGAAGGTGGATCATTAACAATTATTGCTACAGCACTAATTGATACTGGAAGCCGAATGGATGAAGTCATATTCGAAGAATTTAAAGGTACTGGTAACAGTGAAACAATNTTAGATAGAAAGATATCCGAAAAGAGAATATTCCCAGCAATAGACATAACTAAATCAGGCACAAGAAGAGAAGAGCTNTTGTTTGATAAAAGTGATCTTCAAAAAATGAATGTATTAAGAAGAATTATCGCCCCAATGGGCTCAATGGATGCAATAGAGTTTATAAATTCTAAATTAAAAGATACTAAAAATAATGCAGAATTTTTTAATTCTATGAATAAGCCATCTTAAAGATTTATTTTCCCAAAATACTGATATAATTTTCTGATGACATTTTATGCTCTATCTTCAGGGCCAGGTTTATCGGGTATAGCTGTTATTAGAGTTTCTGGATCTGAAACTGTGAACGTTATTAAACATCTCACAAATTCTAGTTTGCCGAAACCTAAAGAGGCTACTTTAAAAAAATTTATTAATAAAAATAATGAATTGATAGATGAAGGTATACTTTTATGGTTTCCTGGGCCAAACAGTTACACAGGTGAAGATATGGCTGAATTCCATGTTCACGGTAGTAGAGCAGTAATTGAAGCAATACAAAGTTCAATTTCAGAAGTATCTGATTGTAGACTTGCATCTCCAGGAGAGTTCACGAAGACTGCTTTTCAGAATGGAAAAATAGATTTATTGAAAGCAGAAGGTATTTCAGACTTNATTTCATCAGAAACAGAAATTCAGAGATTACAAGCTATAAAAATAATGGAGGGCAAAAGTTCAAAAATATTTGAAACTCTTAGACATACACTTATTAAAGTTTTATCTAAGTTAGAGGCTAAAATTGACTTTCCAGATGAAGATCTGCCAATTGAAATCTTAGATGAAATAAAAGCAGATACAGCTAAAGCATTAGCTGATCTAGAGAAGTTATTGGATGATCAAAGAGTAGGAGAAAGAATAAGAGAAGGATTTAAAATTTCTATAATTGGACCTACAAATGTAGGTAAATCTTCTCTCCTTAATCATCTAGCAAACCGTGAAGTAGCAATTGTGTCTGAAATAGCTGGGACTACAAGAGATGTTATAGAAACACATCTTAATTTGGATGGATATCCAGTCATTTTATCTGACACAGCTGGCATCAGAGACTCTAAAGATGAAATAGAAAGAAAAGGTATAAAGCTAAGTCTTAAAAATGCAAATGAAGCAGATTTAAATATCATAGTCTTAGAACCAAAAAGTGTTGATTTTCAAAGCTTTTTAAGTGCTTTGAGCCAGGATAAGAATATTATTGTCGTTAATAAATTGGATAATATTGATGACAGAATAAATGAAGAAATTAGAAAATTAAATCCAATAACTATATCGGTTAAAGAAAATAAAAATATAGATTTACTTATTAATGAAATAAAAAAAAAATTAGAAAGTAAATTTATATCATCAAACGATATTATAATCACAAGAAGCAGGCATAGAGACAATATTGAGAAATGTATTTATCATTTAAAAACATTTCAAAATAAAAATTCAGAAGAGGAATTTGATAAAGCTGCAGAAGACTTAAGATTAGCAGTTAGACATTTAGGATTAATAGTTGGAAAAGTAGATGTCGAAGAAATACTCGGATCCATNTTTAATGATTTCTGTATAGGCAAATAATTATCAACTAAGAAAACCCCAGAAAGTGGAATAACTAGTATCTTGTAAAATTTAATAACGATAATAAATTAAAGGCATGAAAAATGAATTATCGTTTGATGTAGTGGTTATTGGGGGTGGTCATGCTGGTTGTGAGGCAGCAGCAGCATCTGCAAGATTGGGAGTTAACACTGCCTTATTCACACATAAATTTGAAACTATAGGGGAAATGTCCTGTAATCCTGCAATTGGTGGACTTGGTAAAGGTCATTTGGTCAGAGAAATAGATGCATTAGACGGTGTTATGGGAGAAGTTGCGGACAAATCAGGAATACAATTTAGGCTCCTAAATAGAAGTAGAGGCCCTGCAGTTAGAGGACCAAGAACACAAAGCGATAGATCATTATACAAAAAATTTATGCAAGAAAAACTTGTAAACTACTGTAATTTAAGCATATATTCAGATCCTGTAATAAGCTTCAATTTTATAAATAATGCTATAATCGGATTTAATACTCAATCTGGTAAAGAAATCAGATCATCTAAGATAATTCTAACAACTGGCACATTTTTAAATGGTCTTATACATATTGGTGAGAAAAAAACCCCAGCAGGGAGATATGATGAAAAACCATCAACAGGTTTAAGTGAACAACTAGAAAAGTTTAATTTTAAAATTGGTAGATTAAAAACCGGAACTCCACCAAGATTAGATGCACGCACAATTAATTTTGAAAATTTGGAAGCTCAACATGCAGACGAAGATCCATATTTTTTATCTTTCTTAACCAAAAAAAATTTTAACAAGCAAATCTCTTGCCGAATGACTTATACAAATGAACAAGTTCATAAAATCATTTCTAAAAATATTAAGCGAAGTGCTATGTACTCCGGCAGTATACAAGGAGTAGGTCCAAGATATTGTCCATCTATAGAGGATAAAATTAAAAAATTTGCTGATAAGGAGCGACACCAAATTTTTTTAGAGCCAGAAGGCTTAAATGATAATACTATATATCCAAATGGCATTTCAACTTCACTACCATCAGAGATACAGCAAGAAATATGTAGTAAAATCAATGGTTTAGAGAACGTAAAAATATTAAGGCCTGGATATGCTATTGAATACGATTATATTGATCCAAGAGAGCTATTCTTAACTTTAGAGACTAAAAAAATCAAAAATCTCTATCTTGCNGGTCAAATTAATGGAACAACCGGATATGAAGAGGCTGCTGCTCAAGGCTTAATCGCTGGAATAAATTCAGCTCTATCTATTAAAGGCGAGGAACCTTTTATACTTGATAGATCAGATGCATATATAGGAGTGATGATAGACGATTTGGTTACGAAAGGTGTAGCAGAACCATATAGAATGTTTACTTCAAGAGCAGAGTATAGATTATCATTAAGGTCAGATAATGCAGATGTTAGATTAACTCAAAAAGGAATTAATTTGGGAGTGGTACTTAAAGATAGAGCTCAAATATTTAAAGAAAAACATTTTCAACTAAGAAAAATTGAAAATCAAATGTCAAAATTACAAATTACCCCTTCAAAAGTTGAAAAATACGGTATAAATATTGCAAAGGACGGGGTTAGTAGAACTGCATTCCATATATTAGGTCAAAAATCTGTAAATATGAGCAAAATTAGAGAAATTTGGCCAGAAATAACTTATGTTTCACGTGAAATAGATGAACAATTAGAGATAAACTCTCATTATAAAGGTTATTTGAAGAAGCAAAAAGCTGATATTTTAGCTTTTAAAAGAGATGAAAATTTAATAATTCCAGATAATATTAATTATGATAGCTTTTCAGGACTATCAAANGAAGTTAAGTCAAAATTTAAGAAAATAAAGCCTAAAACAATGGGCCAAGCCCTTAGAATAGACGGNATAACACCAGCAGCCGTATATATTTTATTGTCTCATCTTAAAAGAAGGTCTATTAAGCATATAGCTTGATTGATTCGTATTTTTTAAAAACAGTCCCAAAATTTAATCTAGATGTTTCACGTGAAACACTCGAAAGGTTAGATGAATATTCAAAAGACATAATTTTGAAAAATAAGGAAATAAATTTAATTAGCAAAAGCACAGAAGACTCAATAAAATCAAGGCATATTGCTGATAGCATGCAAACTATTGATTTTATTGATAAAAATGACATTAAAATATGTACAGACCTAGGGTCGGGGGCAGGTTTACCAGGAATTGTTCTAGGTATTATTATGAGTTCGAAAAAGCCAACTTTTAAAGTGATTTTTTATGAAAAAAGTTATCATAAAAGTAATTTCTTAAGAGAGATGTCCAAAAAATTTCATCTGGANGCAGAAATTTATCAAAAAAATATTTTTAATGAAAAAAATTTAATTACTGACGTCATAATTTCACGCGCTTTTAAACCTTTGCCAGTAATTTTTCAAATTGCGAAAACTAATTTTAAAAATTTTAAATACATAATTTTATTTTTAGGAAAAAGTGGAAAAAAGATTTTAAAAGATGCAATGAAAAATTGGAAATTTGATTATGAAGAGAGAAAAAGTTTAACCAACGACGAGTCTATCATTGTGAAAATATCAAATCTTAAAAAAATATGAATAGAAAAATTATTTCAGTCATAAATCAAAAAGGTGGAGTGGGGAAGACAACGACAATAATAAATTTGGCTGCTGGTTTATCTCTTAAAGAAAAAAGAATTCTCGTGATTGACCTTGACCCACAAGGAAATGCTACAACAGGTCTTGGATTATCCAACTCAGGTACATCTGATAATACAATTTATAGTGTTTTAAATGGAAACAAAAAAATATCCGACGTGATACAAAAAACTGAATTTAAAAACTTAGATATTATTACCTCTAATGTAGATTTATCAGGACTTGAGGTTGAAACTGCTGGTGACAGCCGAAGAGCATTTAAATTAAAAGATGAATTAGCCTCTATTTTAAATGATTCTAGAGCATCCTATCATTATATACTAATTGACTGCCCNCCATCTCTTAGTCTTCTCACAATTATGGCCTTAGTTGCCTCTGATGCTTTGGTAGTACCACTACAGACAGAGTTTTTTGCTTTAGAGGGCCTAACCCAATTAATAAAAACTATTGAAAGGATTAAATCAAATTTAAATCCTATACTAGAGATAAGAGGGATCCTCCTTACGATGTATGATAAGAGAAATAAGTTGTCCAGTCAGGTGGAGATGGAAGCTAGAAATTTTTTTAAAGAAAAAGTTTACAACACAGCAGTTCCTAGAAATGTAAGGTTATCAGAGGCTCCCTCGCATGGAGTTCCAGTATTAATCTACGATAAGCTTTGTCCAGGCAGTAAAGCGTATTTTAGTTTCACTGAAGAATTTCTAGAACAAGAAAAAGAAATAGAGACCGCTGCATGATAAATCCGTTTAAAAATAAAAAAGGATTAGGAAGAGGTTTATCATCTTTGATTGGGGATAGTGATGTTAAGATTACAAACAATAAAATATCGATTAGTTCTATTATTCCAAATAAATATCAACCAAGAAAAAACTTTGACAAAAATAGCTTAGAAGAACTCACAGCATCAATTCGTGAAAGAGGAATTATTCAGCCAATAATTGTAAGAGCATCAGAAAATAGCAATGACAAATATGAATTGATAGCAGGAGAAAGAAGATGGCAAGCAGCCCAAAATGCTGGCTTGCACGAAGTTCCAGCAGTAATTCTTAATGTAGACAATCTGAAGTCTCTCGAATTTGCAATTGTTGAAAATGTTCAAAGAAAAGATCTTAACCCTATCGAGGAAGCAGAGGGATATCAAAGATTAATTAATGAATTTAATTATGATCAGGAAAGAGTCGCGAAATTTATTGGTAAGAGCAGAGCACATATATCTAACTGCATAAGATTATTAAGTCTTCCAGCTAAGGTAATTGAGTACATTATCAATGACAAAATATCTCCAGGCCATGCCAAGATTTTAGTTGGTTTAGATAACTCTGAGTTATTGGCTGAGAAAATAATTAAAAAAAAATTATCAGTAAGACAAGCAGAGGCTCTCGCTAGATTAGTGAAAAGTAATAAAAGTTCAATTAAGTCTAAGGATCCAAATTCAATAGATATTGAAAATCAGTTAAGTTCTAAAATTGGAATGAAGGTTTTTTTAAATAATAAAAAAAATAATACTGGTACGTTAATTTTTGAGTATAAGGGTGTTGATCAACTTGATCGTTTAATCAAAATAATAAAGGAAAACTATTAATAATTGCTGATTAAATCTGATACAAGATTAATAGAGGATGTATTTTTCTTGGTTAAAATCTCTAAATTAGATATTTGATAAATTTTTTCTTTAATCTCTTTTTCAGACCAATTTTTAATTTGTTGTTTAACTAAATCTTTTTCTTTCCAAAATATTGAAGGTTTATAAGATGAAATTACTTCATCAATATTATCTTTTTCTTTTTGAATATTCTTTAATTTTAAAAGCCTTTTTGATCTATTGAGCAATGTTCTTAGTATCAAAATGCAATCATCATTTACAAAATTATTTTCATTAAGAATTTTTGAAACTTTAATCTTATTTTTTGCNAAATAATTATCTACGAGTTCAAATATTCCATAATCTTCCGAAAGATTTGTTAAATTAAATATATCTTCTTGTGTGATTTTTTTTCTTGTTTGAGATAGAGCTTCTAACTTTTGAAGTTCATTATTTAAATTACCTCTATCCCCACGCGCTCTTTCAACAATTAAATTTACATTCTCTTGTGAAATTTTTATATTTTTTTCTCTTATAAAATTAATTGCAAAATTATTAAGACTTTGATTGTTGTCTTCATAAAACGGTATACAGGCTAATTTTTTATCTTTCTCAAATAAACCTCTTAGCTTTGATTTTTTATCTAAATTTTCACAATTTATTACTATTTGAATATTTGATATTTCTCTTTCTAAAAATTCTTCTATAAAATTAAGTATCTTATTAGAAGATCTTGATATTATCATAAGCTTCATCTCATCAAATAATGATCCATTAATTAAACCTTCAAGTATTGTGTCTT
>JGI24820J26691_1000275_pt1 | contig 15007 bp, 13 predicted proteins | sample METZYME_5_50m_FD_26691 | JGI IMG/M metagenome (IMG submission 26691) | reverse complement strand
GCTGCTGAATTAATGGACAAAAATGAACCTGATGAAAAAGGTGAGAAAGGTGTAATTATAAATACTGCATCTGTCGCTGGTTACGAAGGTCAGATTGGTCAATCTGCATACAGTGCATCAAAAGCTGGTGTTATCGGTCTTACTCTAACTGCTGCAAGAGATCTCGCAAGACATGCTGTAAGAGTTTGCACTATAGCTCCTGGAATATTTGACACTCCTTTAATGCAACTAGCGCCTGATAAAGTTCGAGAGCCTTTACTAGAATCTACTCAATTTCCACACAGATTTGGACAGCCAAAAGAATTTGCAGAATTAGCAGTTCACATAGTTGAAAACGCTTATCTTAATGGAGAAACAATAAGGCTTGATTCAGGTATGAGGATGAAACCAAGATAATTATTGAGCAGCAACCCAATAGGTTGCGGCTATTACAGCAACAATGATGAGAAAAAATATTACTTTTGCATCACTTTTGCTGTCTTCATTGGCCTCTTGTGACTCAAAAAATTCTTTATAATCATCTTTCATAATTACTCTCCATGTTTGATTACAATTCTACCGATTTGATTTCCATCTAAAATTTTATTTATTTCTGACTCAATTTGATCAATAGGCACTACTTTTGTTTGATCTTTCAAATTTAAAGACCATTCATCTGATAACAAATTCCATAACTCGCTTTTTAATGTTAAAGACGATTCTGCTGAATCGATGCCAGACAATTGAACTCCTCTCAAGATAAAAGGAAATACCGATGATGTAAACATTGCTCCAGCAACATTTCCACAGCACGAAACGACACCTTGATTGTTAACCATAGAAACTATTTTTGAGAGAATATCACCACCAACCGTATCAACAGCACCTGCGTAGATAGCTTTATCAAGTGGTTTTACAGGTTCGCTCATGTATACATCTCTCAAAATAATTTTAGATGCACCCATTGAAGAAAGAACTTCATTTTGATCTTTTTTTCCAGTGATTGCATGAACTTCATAACCTAATTTAGCTAACAAGCCTACTGATATAGAGCCAACACCACCAGTAGCTCCAGAAACTATAACAGGAAGTTCTTTGGAAACATTTGCGTCTATTATTTTTTTAACACAAGCAGCTGCTGTTATTCCAGCCGTTCCATAGCTCATTGCATTCATATTGCTTAAAGAATCGGGACATTTTATAACCCAATTAGATGGNAAATGGACTATTTCACCAAAACCACCTGAAACTGCCATACCAATTTTGTATCCAGTAGCTAAAACACGATCACCTATTGAAAATTTTGAGGAAGCTGTCTCAATAATCTCACCTGCAACATCAATACCAGGTACAAAAGGATAAGATCTTACAACTCCTTTAGCACCAGAGGCAGCTAAAGCATCTTTATAATTTAGTGAAGAGTAAGAAACTTTTATTAAAACATGATCCTGCTCAATTGCTGGTTTATCAAGCTCTACCATTGACCCTGTAAAAGAACCATTATTTTCTGCAATTTGATAAGCCTTATATTTCATTTATTTTTCAGATAAATATTTTTCAGCATCAAGAGCTGCCATACAACCAAAACCAGCTGAGGTAACTGCTTGTCTGTAGATTTGATCAGAAACATCACCTGCAGCAAAAACACCATCAATTGAAGATTTAGTTACAGAACCATTTAGACCAGATTCAATAATAATATATCCGTTATCCATTTCTAGCTGACCTTCAAAAATTTCAGTATTTGGCTTGTGACCAATTGCAATAAAAACACCCATTACATTTTTTTCTATAAACTTACCTTTATTATCAATCTTAATACCTGTAACTCCCATATCGTTTCCAATAACCTCTGATAATTGAGAGTCCCATAAAATTTCAATTTTTCCATTTTTCTCTTCGGCAAAAATTCTATCTTGAAGAATTTTTTCAGCTCTTAATTCATCTCTTCTATGAATAAGGTATACCTTTGAGCAAATGCGAGACAAATAGAGAGCCTCCTCTGCAGCAGTATTACCTCCGCCAATAACCGCAACTTCCTGATCTCTATAAAAAAAACCATCACATGTAGCACAAGCTGAAACACCTTTGCCTAAAAATTCTTTTTCAGAGGGTAAGCCTAAGTACATTGCACTTGCACCAGTAGCAATAATTAAAGATTCACATGTATATTCAGATGTTCCAATCAATTTAAATGGCTTTTCTTTTAGCTCGACACCGTTAATGTGATCATTTATAACTTCAACATCAAATTGTTGGGCATGCTTTTTCATTCTCTCCATTAATTCTGGTCCTTGCAATCCATCACTGTCTCCAGGCCAATTTTCAACATCTGTAGTGGTTGTAAGTTGTCCTCCTTCTTGCATTCCAGCAATTACTATTGGATTCAAGCCAGCTCTTGCAGCATAAATACTTGCAGCATAGCCAGCTGGGCCTGAGCCTAATATTATTAATTTATGATGGTTATCGGACATTTGTGAAATTATAATTGAATATAAACAAATTGTTATTGTTTATGCCTATAATTACAATAAAATTAATTAAATATTTGTATGCCTCCATATATAAAAAATACACTCTTAAATTTTTTTAGTTTTTTCCTTATAGCATTTTCCTTATACATTTTTATTTCGTTGGTTTCTTATGATGTAGCTGATTCGGGATTTTTTAATAAAAATTCAAATAGTTTTGTAAATAACCTCGGTGGTCCTCTCGGAGCTTCAATATCTGACTTTATGTTTACACTCATAGGATTTGGAAGCTATCTTTTATTATTAATTGGAACAATTTGGGCTGTTCAAAGTTTGCTGATTGACGATAAATATAATTCATCAATTAAAGTTGCTGTAAGGTTGTTGAGTTCAATTTTTTTAATACTTTGTTTTTGCAGTGTTGGAGATTTTTATCTCTCTGAAAAATTTGGTGGCGTAGTCGGAGAATATGTATTAAATTTTCTTTCTAACTCAATTGGCGACATTGGGGCTTTAATATTTCTTATTGTTCTAGCAATTCCAGCTTTATCTTTTTCACTAAATTTTTCATGGCTGACTTTTCTAGATAATTTTGGAAAATTTTTAATAAATTTATCAGAATTACTTTTTAATTTTTTAAAAAGATTTTTAGAGAATCTTAATAAGCTTTTATCTTTTATTTACTCTCAATCCAGAGAAAAGTTGAGCAAAGCAAGATCTAATGCTAAAGAAAAAAAAGTAAAAGACTCTATTAAATCTAAAATTTCATCTGAACCTCAAATTAATGAAAAAGTAATTGAAGAAGTTAGTACAAGTTCAAAGCAGCCTGATTTACCTATAAAGGATGAAGTCCAGTTTAAAGAGGTACCAAAAGAAGATCTTGCACATGAAACTCAAGATAAAAAAGAAAAAGCAATAATGCCTAGCACTGAGTTGCTTGATAGAGCACTTGATGATGGTAGCTCTCTTTCAGAGAATGAGTTAAATGAGATAGCATCTCTTTTAGAAACAAAACTTGAAGAATTTGGAATTGAAGCAACGGTAGAATCTGTTTTGCCTGGTCCAGTTGTCACAAGATTTGAAATTCAACCAGCTCCAGGTACAAAGGCTAGTAAAATTACTAACATTGCTCAAGATATAGCGAGATCATTATCTGTAAGCAGTGTAAGAGTTGTTGAGGTTATTGAAGGAAAGTCCTTTGTGGGAATTGAAATACCTAATAACAACCGAAAAATGGTGAGGCTAACTGAGATTTTGAGTTCTAAAGCTTTCAAATCATCACCATCAAATTTAAGTGTCGCACTAGGACAAGATATTTCTGGCAATCCAATTGTTGTTGATTTAGCTAAAATGCCTCACTTACTTGTTGCAGGCACAACTGGTTCGGGAAAATCTGTTGGCTTAAATGCAATGCTATTAAGTCTCTTGTTTAAATCAGATCCGGAAGAAGTAAGGTTAATATTAGTTGATCCAAAAATGTTAGAACTTGCAGTTTATGATGGAATACCACATCTTCTGACTCCAGTCATAACTGATATGACAGATGCATCAAATGGTCTAAGGTGGTGTGTGGCTGAAATGGATAGACGATATAAACTTATGTCGATGATGGGAGTAAGAAACTTAGCAGGATTTAATAAAAAGATACAAGATGCTGAAAAAAATGGAAAACAAATTAAATCCATTGAATGAGGATGAAGAAGAGTATTTAGAAGTTTTACCATCTATAGTAGTAGTAGTTGATGAATTTGCAGACATGATGATGCTTGTTGGTAAGAAAGTTGAACATTTGATTGCAAGAATTGCCCAAAAAGCCAGAGCTGCTGGAATTCACTTAATTTTNGCTACACAAAGACCATCAGTGGATGTAATAACTGGTCTAATAAAAGCAAATATACCTACCAGAATTGGATTTCAAGTATCTACAAAAATAGATTCTAGAACAATTCTAGATCAAGGTGGNGCAGAACAACTTCTTGGTTATGGAGATATGTTATATCTACCACCAGGTGTTGGTGTTCCTGTAAGGGTGCATGGTGCATTTGTTGGTGATGACGAAGTTCATAGAGTTGTAAATGACTGGAAATCGAGAGCTGAAACTAATTATGTTGATGAGATTACATCATCAACTCAAGATACTGGTCCAATACCTGGCTGGTCAGGCTCAGACTCCGGATCATCAGAGGATACGGATGAGCTATATGACGAAGCTGTAAATTTTGTTATTGAATCGAGAAGAGCATCAATATCTGCTGTTCAGAGAAAATTGCGAATTGGATATAACAGAGCAGCAAGACTAATTGAGACTATGGAGGAAGCAGGACTTGTATCAGAGATGAGTTCAAACGGATCTCGAGAAGTATTAGTACCTAAAAGAGATTGATTTGCGATATTTACTTCTACTGAGTGCTTTAATAATTGTCAATGTTGAATCTTCATATTCAAGTGAATTAAATAATTTTTTTAGTGGAGAGTTAAAATTTATTCAAACAAGCTTGAATAAGGACAAAAACTCCTTTGAGGAATCTGAGGGAGTTTTTAAAAGGCTAGATGACAAATCTATTGTCATTGAAGTCACATCTCCTTTTAGAGAAAAATATTTTATCAAAGATGACTATATAGAAATCCATGATTTAGAATTTGATCAAATCACAAAGATTCTAAAAAAAGATTACGAGAAGAATATTTTTTTAAGCTATCTAATTGATGGCTTTGAAGATTTAAATATTTCTAATAATGATTCAAACTCTTTTTTAATTTCAGACGAAAAAACTAGCTATTATTTTGAGTACTTAAATAAAAATATGCTTCAAGTAAGATTTAAGGACAATATGGAAGTAACAAACTTAATTAAATTCTATAAAAAATGATAGCTAATGCTTTGATGGTTGGATTTGGCGGCGCGCTTGGAGCAATCTCAAGATACTTAATTAATGAATTATTTTATATTTATATAAATCAGTCTTCATGGACTGCTACTCTTACTATAAACATAATTGGTTGTTTTTTTATAGGTTTATTTTTAGGTTCTTATATTCCTAGCAGGGATGCGACGTTTTATTTTTTTGTGATTGGATTTTTAGGTTCATTTACAACAATGTCAGCATTTTCACATCAAGTAATTTTGATGGCAGAATCAAATATTATAGGTGCCGTTTCGTATATAATGCTTACAGTTATTTTAACTATTTTAGCAACATACATTGGGGCGAGCTTTACAAAATAATGTTGGACACAAAATTATTAAGAGAAAATTTTAATTTTATAAAAAAAGAACTTTCAAAAAGAGGCTTTTTAATTGAGCAAAATGTCTTTGAATCACTTGATAGCAAAAGAAAGTCGTTACAAGTTGAGGTTGAGACCCTTCAATCTGAAAGAAATAAACTGTCTACCGAATTTGGCAAAAAAAAGAAAACTGGTGAGAGCACAGAGCAACTTAAAACAAAAGTTGATGAAATAAATTCAAATTTAAAAATCAAAGAAGACGAGTTTGGACAGTTAACTTTAAAGCTTAATGATTTTTTAATGGGAATACCAAATATTCCTCATGAAAGTGTTCCAGTCGGCAAAGATGAAAGTGAAAATGTTGTTATTAAAAAGTATGGAAAGATATCAACAAATAACAAACTCGATCATTTAGAAATATCTGATGATATTGATACAGAGATGGCTGCTAAGTTGGCTGGCTCAAGATTTTCTGTCTTAAAGGGTGATATGGCAAAACTTCAACGTGCCCTTATAAGTTTCATGCTAGACAATGCTATCAAGAATGGATATCAAGAGTATTATGTTCCATTTATGGCTAATGAGGACTCATTAACTGGTACTGGCCAATTGCCAAAATTTGAGGAGGACCTTTTTCGAACTTCAGAAAAACTCTTTTTAATTCCTACAGCTGAAGTCCCTCTAACAAACTTATTTAGAAATGAGTTTGTAGATCATAAAGATTTACCGATTAAAGTCACCTCTCATACACCATGCTTTAGATCGGAAGCAGGAAGTTATGGCAAAGATACCAGAGGCTTAATAAGACAACATCAATTTGAAAAAATAGAGCTTGTGCAAATTACAAATCCTGATGATTCCATGGCTTGTCTTGACGATCTTTTATCAAATGCTTGTGAAGTACTTGATTTGCTTGATTTGCCTTATCAAGTAATAGAACTCTGCTCGGGCGATCTCGGCTTCAGTTCATGTAAAACATTTGATATTGAGGTATGGATGCCGAGTCAAAATAAATACAGAGAAATCTCATCCTGCTCAAACTTTTCAGACTTTCAAGCTAGAAGGGCAAATATAAAATTTAAAAACGATGGAAAAAATAAATTTGTTCACACAATAAATGGTTCCGGCTTAGCAGTTGGAAGAACTTTGATTGCTTTAATTGAAAATAATTATGACGGGAAAAATAAAGTTATTATTCCAAAATCATTGGTTCCTTATTTTGGTTCAAAATTTTTGTTAGTTAACTAATGAAACTATTTTTAATATTTATTTATGCAATTTCACTGAACTTGTTTTCCCATGGCAAAGTTAATTCTATTGATGAATTTGAAGATATTGACAGATTAATAACTTTCCCAGACACAAAAAATTTTTTTGTAATAAGTTCTGATCTGCATACTCACTCAGCTTTTTCTGATGGTCATGTTTGGCCTAATCTCAGAACAGCCGAAGCACTCAGAGATGGTATAGATCTTTTAGCTATAACTGAACATTTAGAGCTTCAACCGCACAAAAATGATATTCCACACATAGATAGAAATAGAGCATATGAAATTGCAAGAGATTCTGCTGAAGGTGATGAACTAATTGTGATAAATGGCACTGAAATCACTAGAAAATTTCCTCCAGGTCACATTAATGCTGTTTTTGTTCAAGATGCAAATAAGCTAATTAATATTGATAGATCGAGACAACCGGAAGTTGACGAGTATATTGAAGGATTGCCAAAAGATCTTATTCAAGAATATATTGATGAACCATGGCTGAATGATGGAGTTCTTGCGGCATTATGGCCAATAGAAGAAACTTTAATGGAAGCAAAAAATCAAGAGGCTTTCGTATTTTGGAATCATCCAGCGTGGTCATCTGAAGAAGAATCATCTGATAAATTGCTCCATGAAATACATATAGATTTATTTAATCAAAACTTAATTCATGGAATAGAGGTTGTAAACGGTATATGGTTTTCAGATGAAGCATTCCAAATTGCTATTGATTATGATTTAACAATTATAGGGACTTCAGATGTTCATGGTTTAATCGATTGGGATTATTTACAAAGACCGAATGGACATAGATCAGTAACCTTAATACTTTCAGAAGATAAAACCGAAAAATCAATTAAAGATGCCTTGTTTAAAGGAAGAACTGTAGTTTGGTACAAAAACATTCTTATTGGAAAAAATGAAAATGTGCAAGAAATTATTGATGCAAGTTTATCAATAAAAAATGCTTATTTTAAAGGGAATACAAATGTTTTACTTGTTGAGATAGAAAATATTTCAGATGCAAATTTTCAATTGAGTGTTAACGATGGGCAATTAATTGAAAATAACCCAAATATCTTTTCAGTAGCGCCCCACGGTATAACGAAAATCGAAATTGGAAACAGTAAAAGTACAAAAGTTAATCTTGGTGTCGATGTATTAAATGCATATATTGCNCCAAACACTCATCCAAGCATTACTTTAAGCAATTAAGTTACAAAATTTGCCGCAATCTCGTTAATATTTAAAGAATATTTATATTTTCTATGTATATATTGTCTAATCTAGATTAGAATCTGAATAGTGAATAATTATTAACTCGAGAGGATACAATGAAAAAAATTCTACTAGCGTTTTTACCTTTAGTTTTACTTACAACAACTTTATCTGCGAACGTCGATACAACTGCTCGGATAAAGGGTACTGTTAATGTTGCAGGTGCTACGGTTGAGGCCGTTCATACACCTACAAATACAACAAAATCAGTTGTTAGTTCAGCATCAGGTAACTTTAATATTAACTTCCTTCCAATTGGCGGACCTTACATCATAAAAATATCGCGTGCTGGATATGAGACTCAAACAATCAATGTTGAGAATCTCACTGTGGCGAATCCAATAAAACTATCCGTTAATTTGATTTCAGATAACATTGATGAGGTTCAAGTAATTGCATCAAAAGTTAGCTCATCAAAAGTTAACAGTGGATCTGTATTATCAAGCGAAAGGATTGCTCAGATACCAACAATCACAAGAAATATTGCTGATTATCTTAAATTTGATCCAAGAGTTAGCATAAATGGTGCTAACGCAAGAAATTCTGAAATATCTGTACTTGGTAAAAATTCAAGATTAAATGACTTCACAATTGATGGCGTCAGTTTTAACGATGCTTTTGGGTTAAACGATAACGGTTTCGCAACTATGAAAAATCCAATTAGTATTGATTTTGTTGATGAAATTACAGTTGACATTACCCCATACGATGTATCCAAAGGTAATGCAACAGGTGGAACAATCACGGCCGTATCTAAAAGTGGTACTAACGAATTTCATGGTTCTGTTTACACAACTTCTAGAGATAAAGGTAATGTAGGTGATCTACCAAATGGTGAGGAATATTCAGACTTCCAAGAGGATGCTTTGGCCATCACTTTATCAGGCCCAATTATTAAAGATAAATTATTCTTCTTTTTAGGTTATGAAGAAAGTGAAGATGTTAGACCTAGTCTTTGGGGAACCTCAGATTCAAATGCTACAAATAAATGGGATACATCAAGTGCTACTATGGATGCTATTGCAAAACATATGTTAGATACATATGGATATACAGCAGGCTCATATAACAGTATTACTTTCCCAACAACACAAGAACAGTTGCTTGTTAAATTAAACGGAAACATCAATGATGATCACAGAGCTGAGTTGGTTTACCAGGTGACAGAAGATTCATATTATGCAAATTATGATAGTTCTGGCAGACCTACTTTTTCAAATAATTATTACGAAATACCACCAGAAACAGAAAGAGTGACAGTCAATATTTACTCAGACTGGACTGACAGGTTCTCAACTAGAATTAGATTTAGTGATCGTTTCTTTGAACAAGATGCTAATTCTGGAGATGGAGGATATGGCGGATTAATGCCCGAGTTTCACATATACGAAGCAGGCGACATTATTTATGTTGGATCTGATAGATATAGAGGACATAACTTAATTGAAGTTGATCAACAATTAATGTCGATTAAAGGTAATCTTGATTTTGATAATCATTATATTACTTTTGGTTATGAAACTGATTCATCATCTATTTATAATTCATTTATTAATAGATATACCGGAGAACTTAATTTTAGTGGGTTAGATAATTTCTATGCTGGCAACTATAACCGAGTAGAGGTCTTTGCAGTCTCTGTCGATGCGGGAGGTCCATATTCCTTAGTTAGAGATGATCCGGCTCTTCCTGCTGCACGTTTTGATATTGATGAAACTATCATGTATCTTCAAGATGAGTGGCAAGTTAACGATACTTTATCAATTGCCTTCGGTGTCAGACATTATGACTTTGATATTCCTCAACAAGCATTATTAAATACATCATATCAATCTAAATTTGGTTTTAGAAATAATGCAACTGTGAGCTATAAAGTAACTCAACCAAGATTCTCATTTGATATGGATGTCTCTGATTCAATGTTTGGAAATAGTGATAGAGTTGTTGCTGCTTCTTTAACAGGTGGATATGGTTTATTCCATGGAAGATTACCAAAGGTATTCTTTAGTAATGGTTTTGGTAGAAGTAGTGTAGATTCATTTTATAGTAGGTTTGGTAGAGGCGGACCAGATTCAGCATGTGCAGGACCAATTCCAAACTTAAATTCTGCTGCAGTTACTGGAGTAACTGACCCAAGATTCTTTTGGTATAGGAGTAGTGCATCTACATGTGCTCTTAAAGGGGCTTCTTCAAACTGGTATGGATATACTCACGGAACAGACCCAGACTTTGAGGGACCACAAACATGGAGAGGTAATCTTAAGTTAGATATGCTAACTGCAAATGGTTACGATATCTCAGTTGAATATAACCGAGATAAAGTCAGGAAAGATGTTGACTTCAGAGATTATAGTTACGAAGTTGAGAGCGTTCTTGCAGATGGCCGACCTGTAACTGACAGTAATGAAAATACATACATAACTAATACTAGTCTCGGTGGTGGTTATTCATTAACAACAGCAGTTCAGAAAGGTTTTGAAAATGGACTTGAATTATATTTTGGTTATACGAATATGCATCAAGAGGATGTAGCTGCTATGACTTCAGCTCAACACAGTTCATCATATGGATATCAACCTAGAGGTTATGGTGAGATAGTCCCAGCAGCAAGATCATCATTTATGAATGAACATAAATTTGTACTTGCTTTGTCATATACAACACAAATAATTGGTGATAACGATACAACTTTCTCACTTTTAGGTATTAGAAAGTCTGGAGAACCACACAGTATTACCTTCGATGGTCGTTCTTTTAATGGCTCTGGAAGAGATGGTTATGATCTAGCATACATTCCAACTGGTGCTGATGATCCAAATGTTGTCTTCTCTTCGGGTCAAGTTGCCCAAGAGGTGATGGATTTTGTTAATTCAAAAGGATGTATATCTAAGTATGCTGGTCAAATTATACCCAGAAATACATGTGATAATCCTTGGCAGGGTAGAATTGATTTAAGAATTACCCAAGAAATTGCTCTAGGAGACAATGGCCATAAGTTAGTCGGTTATTTAGATGTTCAAAATTTATATAACTTACTATCAAGCTCACATGGCTGGGCTCAAGAAGTTAACTATAATGTTAGCAGAGCAATCGTAGTCAGTGGTGCAGATGATAACGGAAAATATCTCATATCAGGAGTTGATTCTGATGATAGTTATTTCTTCTCAACCGCAAATGGACAATCAATGTGGCAGATCAACTTTGGTTTGGCATATAGGTTTTAATCATTAAATATATTAAAAAGGGCAGTATATACTGCCCTTTTTTTTGCTAAAATCTAGCATATGCCTAACAAAGTACCAGAACTTTCATTTAAAGATATAGAAAAAGGAGATTCCTTTTCTATAAATATATTAAAGGAAGCTCTAACTAATCATGGTTTTTTTTCTATTACTGATCATGGGTTATCTCAGGATTTAATTAATAAATGTTATAAATGTTCAAAAGAATTTTTTGATTTAGACACTGATACTAAATATCTTTATAGTTCTGTTGGTTCAAAAGGAGCAAGAGGTTATACACCCAAAGGCATTGAAACTGCTGTAGGTGAAAAAGTCGCAGATCAAAAAGAGTTTTGGCATCATGGACCGGTAGTTGATGAAACGTATGATAAAAACATACCTAAAAATTTATCCATAAAAGAGGTTCCAAATTTTAACGAAAATTTCGATGAGCTCTACTCAGAACTACATATAATTGGTTCAAGAGTGTTATCGGTTATCTCTTTATCATTAGGGCTAGGTAAAGATTATTTTTGGCCATGGATTGAAAAAGGAAACTCATTATTAAGATCTATTCATTATCCGCCTGTTGATGGAGATGTTAATCCTCATAGAGCTAGAGCCCATACAGACATTAACTTGATAACTCTTCTTATTGGAGCAGAAGAAGGTGGACTTGAGGTTCTTAATAAAGATGGCTCATGGATTAAAGTTGAACCGAGCTCTAATGCAATTGTTTGCAACATAGGCGACATGATGCAATTGGTTACTGATAAAAATCTTGTAAGTACAACCCATAGAGTAATTCAAGATACAAAAGCTAAATCAAAGGCTAGATATAGCATCCCTTTCTTTCTTCATCCAGCACCCTCAGTAATGTTGAAATCTATTTTTAGAGATGATGATGAGGGTATTTCAGCTGATGAGTTTCTTAATGAGAGATTAAAAGCCATCAAGTTATACTAAATTATGGAATTTTCATACATTATTCAAATTTTTATTGGTTTTATTGGCCTAGTATTAATAGCAATACCTTTTTCCTCAAACAGAAAAATTATTAACTATAGACATATAATTTCTGCAATTTTGTTTCAATTATTTCTAGCCTTTATTCTTATAAAAGTTCCAGTAATTACAAATTTATTCTCCTATTTGGCAGACGCAGTTGCAGCTCTTCAAATAGCGACTGGCAAAGGAACAGAATTTGTATTTGGATATCTTGGTGGTGGAACTTTACCATTTGATTTAGCTCAGAAAGGTTCAGCTCTTATATTTGCATTTTCCATTCTTCCTTTCATTATTGTAATGTCATCTATTACGGCAGCATTATGGTATTGGGGAATTCTTCCCTTCATAGTCAATATATTTTCAAAAATTTGTCAAAGACTATTTAATATTGGAGGACCTATTGGTCTTGGTGCAGCAGCAAATGTTATAGTTGGGCAAGTTGAAGCTCCTTTACTAATAAGACCTTATCTCAGTAAATTATCAAATAAAGAACTTTTAATCTTAATGACAGCAGGCATGTCTACTGTTGCTGGCTCAATAATGGTTGCTCTTGTTAGCATGCTTCAATTGCAATTCAACGACTTAAATTTAATACAGCATTTTTTAACTGCATCAATATTATCTGTACCAGCTGCGATTTTATTTGCAAATATACTGATGCCTTCAAATGAAGTTACTGACTTTGAAGGTGATGAGACTCCAAAAATTTATGAAAATACCATGGATGCAATTACTAGAGGTACGAGAGATGGAACTGATATTGCAATAGGAGTTGGATCAATTCTAATAGTATTTATTGCCTTGGTTTATTTAGTCGATTCAATCCTTGGAATTTTTTCAATTGGTAACCAGGCTTTGTCTCTTCAAATGATTCTTGGATATATTTTTGCGCCAATAGCATGGCTTATGGGTATTCCTTGGGAAGAAGCAATAGTTTCAGGAAAGCTCCTAGGTATTAAAACAGCACTTAACGAATTTGTAGCCTATGCTGAGCTAGCAAATCTTCAAGATGGTCTGATATCTGATAAGAGTAAACTAATNACACTCTATGGATTATGTGGTTTTGCTAATTTTTCTTCAGTTGGAATCTTAGTATCAGGTATCAGCGCAATGTCACCAGAGAGAAAACCAGATTTAATTAAGGTTTCACTTAAAGCTCTAATAGGTGCGACGCTTGCCTCATGCATGACCGGTACCGTTATTGCATGTTTTGTTTAATTATTAATTACAATAAATAAATTTAAGTAAGAAGCAAAAAACAACCAAGTTATATATGGCAAATGCAGAAATGCTGCCAATTTATCTTTTTTTATAACAAGGAATATTATTTTAATATTTATAAATATTAATAACCATATATCAATTAGTGCTACTAACGGCAGATGGAAGGAAAAAAACAGCCATGACCATATGGCATTTAAAAATAATTGAAAATAAAATAAATTTTTAATAGTGNTATAAGCTCGCCAGATTGTAATGGCCATAAAAAAATATAAGATCGGCCAAACAATCCCAAAGACATATCCAGGAGGATTTAGATCAGACTTTACAAGTCCTTGATACCATGAATCAGTTCCAGTATTTGCTGAAGCAAGGCTACCAACTATTAATGTAAGCATAACCAAAGTGATTCCATTAATCTTTGGATTGACTTTAAGCACTATCTTTTTCTAAAAAATCTACTTATCGTATTTGCGATATTTCCAAAAAGATTTGAGCCTTTTGGCCTTGCTTCAATGTAGATGTAGAAACCAACAAAAGCTAAAGATAGAAGAAATACCCAGACCGCGTCATATTCACCCATTTTATATCTTCTCAACTATCATTGAGCATACTGAGTATCCTGCTCCAAAAGAGCAAATGATACCTTTTTCACCCTGTTTTAAATCATTATGAAGATTAAATGCAAACATTGATCCCGCACTAGCCAAATTTCCAAATTTCTGAATTGGAAGGGGTGCTAATGATTCATCAAAATCATCTGTATTTATAACCTTTGAAACAATCAAATTGACCATCCTTGAATTTGCTTGATGCAGCCAAAATTTTGAAATATCACCTGGCTTAATATTATTTGCTGTGAGTTGTGAAGAAATAAATTCTGCAACCATTGGGCAAACTTCCTTAAATACACTATTACCATTTTGATAAAATAATAAATCTTCAATTGATTTTTCATCGGATGCAGCTCTTACAAGGTAACTCCAATCACTTCTAATGTTATTTGAAAATTTTGTTACTAACTTTCTATCAATAATCTTAAAACAATTCCCAGATGTTTTTTCTTTGGATACGACTGTAGCAACACAGCCATCTCCAAAAATAAAGTGTATATCTCTTTTTGCATAGTTAACAAAAGGCGTGGAAATTTCCGGATTAATGACCAAAATTGTTTTTGCTAAACCTGAAGAAATATCACTGAATGCATTGTTAATTGCAAAAGTTGTTGAAGAACAGCCAACTAACATATCATAAGCATATCCTTCAATACCTAACTCATTTTGTATCTCAATAGCAACTGACGGATAATTTCTAGCAGCATGCGATGTCCCTAATATAA
>JGI24820J26691_1000274_pt1 | contig 15060 bp, 17 predicted proteins | sample METZYME_5_50m_FD_26691 | JGI IMG/M metagenome (IMG submission 26691) | reverse complement strand
CAGGGCATGGAGTTCATGCTGTTCATTGCCCAACCTCCAACCAGAAGCTCGCTTGTGGCGGCACAATGTCNTATCCTGCGATGAAGGAAGCAGAGGTGGATGTTCGGTTGGGAACTGATGGTTCGGCAAGCAACAATTCCCTCGATATGCGTGCAGAAGCAAAAGCGGCCAGTTTGGTTCAGAAGCATGATCATTGGAATGCTCGAGTTTTAGGCCCGGAAGAAACCTGGCGTTTATCGACTAAAGAATCCAAGGATTGGGTTACTTGGGATCTCAATGATATTCGAATGTCGCCTATTGGAAGAGATGGTAGAAGATTACTTCCTAACTTGCTATATTCTGGTGGTAAAGTAATGGATGTCTTTGTCGATGGCGAAGCATTACGTAGGGATGGAGTTACAATGACCGTGGATGAGAAAAGTGCTAGAGAAGAACTCAATGAACTAGCAATTGATTACTACAGTGAATTATAGGTTATGTCTATACAGAATTTGATATAATCACCACGACTTAGAGTGCTGTCTGAATATGCGTGTTTACGATTCTGAACAACTAATTAATTTGGTTTCAGAAACCAAATTCGTACATATTCTGGGTGCTGGATTGAATTCAGAAAAACCTGCTAATTCGGCTGTTAAGGACCTATCTGAGAGGGGATGGAATCCTATTCCAATACATCCTAAGGATGCCGGTGCTAGCATTTCTGGATATCCAATTAGACCTATGATTGAGGTCGGAATCGGGCCTGAGATTGTTGTGCTATTTCTTGCACCTGAAAGGGCAAGAGAGGCAATAAGAAAACTTCTGATTAGAAACTATGAATCTCCTCCTCTAATTTGGTTTCAATTAGGGGCAGAAGATGGTATATCAGAAGATTGGCTGCAGGATGCTGGATGGAATTTTGTCAAGGATGACTGCATTGTTAGATTCGTGCAAAGACACGATTTAGTTCGAGAACCACAAGTCATTCCTTGGTTCAAACAAGTCCAGAGTGATGACGATTCAGGATGCTCAGTTTGGAGTGTTCACGAATGGCAAGAAAACTCTGAGAAGTCAAAAATCGAATTAGAGTGGATAGGTGATCTAAGGGATTTGGAAAATTCTAATTCATCAATTCCCAACTATATCCGAAGTCTAAGAAATGAAGGTGAAAGCCTCGAAGAATGTGCTAGAAGGTTAGCGAATTAGGCTCTATACTGATTGATGGAGGTGATATTTTGGTTTGGAAAATTGCAATAAAATCATCAAAGTTGAATCCGGGTAAGAAAAAAATGCTGACCGTTGGAAAAAAGATGATTCTGGTCGGTCGGTTTGAAGAAGGCGATGAGTACTATGCTACAGAAGCTCTCTGCAGACATATGAGATGGCCTCTCGCCTATGGTGGTAAGGTGAAGGATGATTGTATCACATGCCCATTACACCAAACAACTCACAATATAGAAACTGGAGAATTGATTGAATGGTCACCGTTTCCAATATACCCTCCTTATGGGAAAATGGTTGGGAAATTCAGCAAACAGAAGGATTTGAAAATCTATGAGACTCGACTAAAGGATGGTAATATCGAAGTCAATATCCACGAATCATAGGGTACCCTGTGATTCAATATCAATCAGATATTTTTTGGCATTCTGGACAAAAGTCTAATCTTCTGTTGGCAACCCTAGTTCTTACAATTTCCGTTCCGCAATAATGACACGGTAACTCGTTTCTACAAAATGCAGAGTGACGATAAGAACGTCTTGGCTCCCCTCTTTCTTTTCCCGCCATTGCTACACCTTCAGGCACTGTCAAACCTCCAGTTTCGTAGGAAAGTGCGCTCAGATCTTTTGTCTTTTCAGCCCAAGTTCGAAGTTTGTCTTCAGAAAGTAGTCTTGGTTTGGCGCTGGGATTAACACCTGACTGATGTAATATTTCACTTCTAAGATAGTTTCCCAGGCCAGCGATGAATGACTGATCTAGCATTAGTGAAGCTGCATTTCTATTACGGAATTTCTTACTATTCAAACGTTCAAATACGACCGAAGGTGTACAAGAATCATCCAAAATATCAGGCCCAAGTTTGGCTATGAATGGATGATCCTCCTCCGCCGAGGTGGGAATAATTTCTACATCAGTTGCTGACCACAGCCTAACTGCGAATTTATCGGTGAGGAATTCAATTCTTAGTGATCTATTCCATTTCATTTCCGTCGAACGACGATTTACTGTCCAACGACCGTACAGCTGATTGTGGGAATACATGCTCAATCCGCAATCAAATCGAGTGAGCATTGCTTTACCACGTGTGGTTACAGACTCGACCTGAGATTCCCCAAGAATTTCTTGATATTCTAAAATGGGGGGATAGATAATATTCACAGATTCTATTTGGTTCTCAACTAGCTTCTTTGAAATTCTGTCAGCAGCCCTCCGAATCTCTGGTCCCTCGGGCATGCTAAAACTACGAAGACTATGGTACTAAACTACGTGTTTAGGGATGAACTAGGAAGGCTGCACCAAGAACAATATAGGTTCCCAGTAACAATGCCCCTTCCAACCAATTCGATTTACCATCCGCTGCGATAACATTGACTATCAGTACAGAAAGGAAAGCCGCGACAGTTTCTAGCATTCCAAATTCAAAGGTTAGTGGTACATTCATCGCCCAAGCAACGAGAATCATTACTGGAGCTACGAATACCGCAATTTGTGTAGATGATCCCATCGAAATTGCGAATGAAAGATCCATCTTATCCTTGCCAGCCACTACTACGGCAGTAAAGTGCTCAGCGGCATTTCCGAATAATGGGAGCAAAATCACTCCGATGAACAAGTGAGGTAGTCCCATGTCATCCGCAGCATACTCTACTGAGTGAACTAAAACCTCTGCCATCCAAGACACTAGAATAGTTGCTACAACGAGAAGAATGATTGCATCTTTCTTTGTCATTTCAGGAGCTTCATGATGGTGTGTTTCAGTAGCAAAGAGATCCACATGAGACTTGAATTGGAAGTATAGGAATAGTCCGTAAAGAAGGAGCAAAACAATTGCCGCAATATGACTTAGTTGCTCGACTCCTTCTTCGCCTTCAGTACCACCAACAGTCGAATTGAATACGCTTGGAATGATTAGCACAATCATCGCTAACAACATTAGGGACCCATTGGAACTTACCTGAGAATCTGAGAATTTTTGTTCAGAGTAGTTTATTCCTCCCCACAAAAATGCCAGACCCATGACAAGTAATAGATTTCCAAGAATACTACCAATTAGGCTGGCCTGCACGAGCCCAACCATTAGTGTCTCTGTATCACTTCCAGAGGTTGCTTGAGATGCTGCGTAGATTGCCAGTAGAGCAATAATCATCTCAGCAGCGTTTCCGAATGTAGCGTTAAGCAAGCCCCCTAATGATTCTGATGTGTAGAGGGCAATCTCCTCCGTGGCCCTACCCATCAGGAATGCGAGAGGCATGATTGCCACCAATGATGAGAAGAATGCGAGCGATTGATCTTCAGCGATGTAGGCGAAGTAGCAAGTTACGGGTACTGCAAGAAGTAGTATATTCAACTTATTTTCAGCAGGAGAAAATGCTCCAAGTACGCTTACATGGCCGGCCTCGGTATCGCTCATGCAAAGCCGGTGACGCCTTCAATGGGTCAATGTTGCGCCGGAAATTGGTAAATTTGTTGAGTTCAAAAGATTTTCAAAGAAATTCGAAAGAGATGATTTCATGAAAGTCGCTGTAATCCAGATGTCGCCTGTTTTTCTAGATAAGACAGCCACTTGGGAGAAGCTCAAGTTGATGATTCTAGAAGCGATTGAAGAAGGTGCGAGTGTCATCACTTGGAGTGAGACACTAATCCCTGGTTATCCAGTTTGGATGGGAATGACTGATGCCGCTCGCTGGAATAATCCAGATCAGAAGCGAGTTTACTCTACCTATGCCCGGGAATCTGTTAGTCTAAACGGGAAGATTGTATCTGAAATGTGCGAGATTTCTTCCAAGCATGGTGTTATGTTGATGGGAGGAATCCTCGAAGGTAGCGGCTCTAGTGTTTATGCCACATTATTGACAATTGGATTTGATGGGAAAATACTCGGTAGGCATCGAAAAATCAAACCGACTTTTGATGAGCGATTGCTATGGGCTGATGGAGACACAGAGGGCCTGAGAACTTACGATACACCAGAAGGCCCAATTGGAGGATTGAACTGTTGGGAAAATTGGATTCCTTTGGCTCGTGCTGCACTACATCAGGATGGAGAAATGATTCACCTCGCTGTTTGGCCCGGCTCACACTCTCTTACCAAAGATATCACTAAATTCATGGCTCTTGAAGGAAGATCTTGGATTCTATCAGCATGTGGAGTCTATCGTGGAGAGGACTTCGGACATCTATCGCTTGAGGATTTCCCCTTGCGAGATGAGATGCTAGAGGCCGGTGGACTACACTCGGGAGGTTCACTTATTGCAGCTCCAACTGGTGAAATCATCGCCGGCCCTCTGCCTGATTATGAAGAAGGTATATTGTATGCTGAGGTAGACAAACGGACAGTTCTAGANGAACGCCAGAATTTCGATTACAGCGGCCATTACAGCAGACCTGAACTTCTCAATCTCAAAAGAGACTGAATCGGTGCTTTCATGGGTCAATCACCCGCCCGTGAATACGTGGAAGACACCTACAGGCTGGCTCTGTCCGGCACACCTGGGACGGGAAAATCAACCGTCGCTGGCTTACTTTCTTCACACGGTATGAGTGTCTCAAAAATCGAAGAATTGGCTCAGCAAGCAGGCGCGCTTGAGGAAGTTGATGCGACAGATGGAGCGCATCCCGTTGACATGGACATTCTGTTACAATCCATTGATGAAAATTGGCAGAAGAAACCTTCGGAAGTGGAAATAATCGACGGGCATCTATCTCACAATCTTCCTGTTAATGCAGTTGTGATTTTGCGATGTGATCCAGAAATTATTCAACAGCGGCTAAACGAACGAGGTTACCCTCAGCCAAAGGTAGAGGCAAATGTCGAGTGGGAATTACTCGGTGGGGCTTGGAATGAGAAGGAGAATGATATTCCTTGGGTTGAGTTCGATACTTCGAAAGTTGGGCCGGAAGTAATTGTTGCAAATATTCTCTCTTGGATTTCAGATGGCTTCAAACCGACTAGCCCTGAGGATGTAATCGACTGGGTGGGCTGATGTTCGAGAAAATGCGTGATACTTGGACCAAAATGGTTCAACCATTAGTCGTTAGAATGGGTGACCTAGACCCTAGTGTTTTGACTTGGACATCTTTGGCAATCTCAATCGTCTCATTCTACCTAATTGCTGTCGCTGAACTCGATAATGAAGGCGCGATGATGATTGTTGGAGCAGTAGTTCTCGTTCTAATCGCTGGTATTTTCGATGCACTCGATGGTGCATTGGCCAGACATCAAGGCACAGCAGGGCCCTACGGGGACTTCCTCGACCACACCATCGATCGTGTAGTCGATGTTGGTTTGGTAGTCGCCATCGGTTACAACTCCGCATTCATCGTAGACCCGCTGGCTGGCTGGGTTGCTGCTTTGCTGACATTGCTCGGTTCATACATGGGAACTCAAGCACAGTCTGTCGGGCTCGGCAGACTATACGGAGGGTTCAGCCGAGCCGACCGATTGGTAGTCACTCTTGCCGGCCTTCTGTGGGCCGCCTGGCAGGCCGGCTCAGGCGGAACTGGAATTGATATCTCATCAATCCACGAATATGCGCATTGGGCTTTGTTAGGAAATGCTGAATTGAACGGTTTGACTCTAGCTCTTGCAGTATCATTTTGGGGCGGAGTATACACTTTCCTGGTTCGATTCATGGAAACTCGAAAGCAACTTTTGGCAAACTGATTAGGGGTTGCAGAATGAGCCCATAGGGCTCAATCGCTACGGCAAGCATTATCCTTGCTTGGATGGCCAGCGTTCCCTATGAAGCACCTTATCGACCGAGTATTGGAGCTTCAGGATGGGGAAGAACCACCGGCTGCGCCGGTTGTGACGGAGACTGATCCTGAACTGAAATCACTACTGAAATCACTACAACCCCGAATCCGTGTATTCGGTTGTGGTGGCTGCGGTTCAAACACCGTAGCCAGATTGGAAATGGAAGGCCTATTCGATGGGGAATATGTCCGTGGAATGGCGATTAATACCGACGCCCAGCACTTGCTTAGAGTCGGGGTCGACAACAAGGTACTCATCGGTCGAAGTGCCAGAGGTATGGGTGCAGGCGGAGACCCAGAAAAAGGTGAACAGGCGGCATTCGAATCCGAGAAAGCACTCAAGAAAGAGGTTGAGAATTGCGACCTTGCCTTCATCACTGCAGGACTGGGTGGTGGAACAGGAACCGGTTCTGCTCATGTTATCGCTCGCTTAGCCCGAGCAGAAGGCGCCCTAACAATTGCAGTAGTCACCTATCCATTCCTATCAGAGGGAGCCCTTCGTAGACAAAATGCCGAGTGGGGTTTGGAAAGACTGCGCGAAGTTTGCGATACTGTAGTGGTGCTTCCAAACGAGCGCTTGTTGGAAGTCGAAGGTGTTCGAGATTTACCCTTAGATGCAGCTTTCAGAGTCGCTGATGAATTACTGATGAGGTCGATTGCTGGAGTATCTGAGATGATCTCTAAGGAAGGAGTGGTCAATCTGGACTTCCAAGACCTTCGTTCCGTAATGGAAAATGGTGGCGGAGTTGCAATGATTGGTCTTGGAGAAGCCAGAGGCGAAGATTCTGCCGAGAAGGCTACCGACGAGGCGTTAGAATCACCATTATTGGACATCGACATCTCAGATGCTAGAGGTGCTCTTGTCAACGTGGTTGGAGGCCCTACATTGTCCCTGGGAGATGCAGAGAAATGTGCTCAATTGATTCGAGATAGAATCAATCCGTACGCCCGAATCATTTGGGGCGCTACAACAGATGAATCAATGGGAGATGAAATTCGTGTCCTTCTGGTATTGACAGGGGTAAAATCCGACCAAATACATGGAGCAGCACTGCATACTCAGATGCGAAACTTACGAACTAGAACTGTTGAATTTGTCAACTGATTCTAATCGATTGCAACTGTATTCTCAAATCGAACCCTTTGGGGTTCGCCCGTCGTGCTTAAAGAGGGATGGTTGGTCGCCGAGTCGCAATTGAGGAAGAGTCATGGCTATCGAGAACTCAGATGTTGGTGCTATCGAGCAAACTGCACAGAGGTTGCAGGATGACATAGAAGAGAGAGTCCGCCGAGTGCAAACCGGCTCAATGGCTCGTATCCTAAAGATGGCTAGAAAACCCTCCAAGCAAGAATTTCGACAGACCGTAATCGTCTGTGGAATTGGAATGTTTGTTCTAGGTGCGATTGGCTTCTTCATGCTCTGGCTAATGGATAATGCCCTACCGGTATTCTTCGATTGGCTAACTAGCTCTTGAGGTGAGATATATGTCTGATGCATTCGTAGTCTACGTTCGCCATGGTGAGAAAGTTCTGATTTTGCAGCGTTCCGATGAGGTCGCTGATTTCCCAGGTGCTTGGGATGGTGTGTATGGTGTTGGAGATCCTGAAGATATCGACGCTGTTACAACTAGAATTACCGAGTGCACAGGTATTCCTGCTGATGCGTTACAATACGTTCGTTCGGGTCTAGCAAGAGGTCTGGCCTTTGGAAACCGTCTAAACGATGTTACACCTTTGCTTTTCATCACTGAATCTGATGAGGTAACTCCGCGAACCATCTACAAGAATCACAGCTGGGTCGACCCTGCCTACATCGGATATTATGAATCTGAATCCAGCGAAGGAACAGGCGCTGAAAGATATTCAATTCCACAAATCGACGCCATGTATGGTGACGTCGCTGCTTTCCTTTACATTCTAAAGACCAGTATTGGACAAGAAGAGAATGTCGCCAAGGAAATTCGCGCTAGACTCTCCGGAACAGGTTCTCTGAAAGACATTCAAGAAGAAATCTTTGGAGTATTAGTTCCAGGTCACGTACGTGGATATATTTTCGTCGAGGCATCCGCACTTCACCATGTTGAGAAGTTAATTGGAATGGTTGGAATGACTACCACTCGACTGAAGAATTGTCGAAAGGTGCTACCAGGTGTATCGCCTCTAGAAAATACACTATCCTATCTCGAGCCAAAGGCGGCAACAGCCGGTATTGAGGAAGGATGTATCATCGAGATTAGTGGTGGCGCATTCAAGGGACAAGCAGCCCGAGTTATTCGAGTCACCGAATCAAAGGAAGAGGTTACTGTGGAGTTGTTCGAAGCGGCTGTACCAGTCGCTTTGACCGTTCGCGCTGATCAAGTTCGAGTAACTCAGCGCGTTGAATGAGATGAATTAGGAGAAATTGGAGGTTCGTCATCACGCTCAAATAGGGAGAGCAGGTCGGCGAGGCACTTCAGTAGGGGGTAGAGAGCATGTCAGCACGTAATGAAACACCTCACGTAATTCTACAGACCCTTGGTCAGAAGAAGTGTAACGGAAGCTGGGATGCGTCTACTGAGAACCTATCAATGGACCAAGTCAAGCAGGTTGCTGAGAAGCAGAAAGACCGCTTGACCGGTGCAACACTGTACGCGCGCTCGCGTGAGGTTATGGGAACCTGCGTGGCAATGCGTGTTAAGGTCGAAGGCATGGAGCCAAAGGCCGCATTAATAGCAATGAAAGAAGGGAGATTCGACGAGCATTTTGAGTGAATAATCACGAATTGCGGGAGAGGGAAACCTCGCTGACCGCAGAGGTGAGGAATATGAGAGAAAATATCCAAACAGCAATTGAAGAAGCATTGAACAGCGCTCCTGAGCGTAAGTTCATCGAGACCATCGAGTTTTCATTTAACTTGAAGGACATCGATTTGAAGAACCCAGCAAACCGTATCCAAGAGGAAATTAGACTTCCCGCTGGCCGCGGAAAGCCGGTCAAGATAGCCATGTTCGCAGGTGGCGAAATGGCAACTAAGGCCAGAGCTGCTGGAATCGATATCATCGACCCTGCAACAATCGAGGATCTTGGCGGTAACCGTCAGCAGGCTCGTAAGTTGGCTAATAGTGTCGATTTCTTCCTAGCAGAGATTCCACACATGGGAACCGTTGGTCGGTTCCTCGGTGTAGTTCTCGGTCCTCGTGGTAAGATGCCACGACCTGTTCCACCTACACTGGACCCCGCAATGGTTGCAGCCGGTCTGAAAGATACTGCAATCGTTCGTTCAAGAGACAATCTGACCTTCCACAGCCCAATGGGTTCTCGAGAGCAGAGTCTCGATGATTTGACTAACAATGCAATGGCAATCTGGACTCGAGTAACTGGAAAGTTAGAGCGTGGTGTTGGAAATATTCGCTCTTGCTACATCAAGACCTCAATGGGTCCTTCGATTAAGGTCGAGGTGATTGAATGATTCAGCCAAAGGTTGCTTCTTGGAAGCGAGACCGTGTTGGTGAACTCGCTGCAATCCTAACTTCCGATGGGGTTCTTGGGATTGTCGACATTGGCGGAGTTCCTGCCAAGAATATGCTAAGCATGCGCGATGATTTGCGAAGCGGTCTTTCGATTACAATGGCAAAGAAGACCTTGATGCGTCTGGCTTGGGAACAAACCGGACGACCGATGGAAGATCTAGAATCACTGCTTGAAGGTGCAGTACAACCTGCTATTGTTCACACTACTTCGATGAATGCTTTCCAACTATACTCCGAATTGGAGAAGACCAAACAAGGTCGTGCAGCCAAAGAAGGCGAAGTTGCTCCAATGGATATTGTAGTCGAGGCAGGNCCAACCGAATTCGGTCCTGGTCCAATCGTTGGTGAATTCAACGCTGTTGGTATTCCAGCAAAAATCGATAAGGGTAAGGTTGCAATTCAGAAGACTACTACTGTTGTTAACAAAGGTGAGCCGATTTCCGCAGATCTCGGTATCATGCTTTCCAAACTGAACATCAACCCAATTGAGATTGGAATTATTCTAACAGGAGCGATTGAGGACGGATTCCTATTCGAAGCCGATTCACTAGACTTGGACACAGATGGATTCCGAACCGACATCATCACAGCGACTTCAGGCGCATTCAACCTCGCTTGCAATATTCGCTGGTTCTCTTCACAGACAATGCCAACCTTACTCGCGAAGGCGAGTGGCGAGGCAACATCTGTCGCAGTGGAAGCTGGTATCGCCAACGATGCCACAATTCCACTATTCATTTCACGTGCGAACGCACGTGCGCTGGCCCTAGCAGGTCAGCTAGATTCCTCTGCGCTTGATGACGAGTTGGCGGCGGCACTAGGTGCTGCTGCTAGCGTCGCTGAGAGCGCTCCTGCCGCAACCTCCGATGCGGCAGATTCTGCCGAGGAAGCCTCGGCTGAAGAGGAAGAGGAGGAAGAAGAAGACGCTGGGTTCGGTGGACTTGGCGACCTCTTCGGCTGAAAAAAAATAGGTGAGAAAAAATGGAATACGTATATGCTGCAATGCTACTGCACTCCGCAGAGAAGAATATCGATGAAGACGGCGTTAGCTCAGTTTTGAGCGCTGCTGGTGTTGAGGTCGACGGTGCCCGAGTAAAGGCACTTGTCACATCCCTCAGCGATGTTGACATCGGGGAAGCGATGGCTACTGCCGTCGCTGCGCCTGCTGCTGCTGCTCCAGCTGCTGCTGGTGGCGGTGGTGGAGACGCTGCTCCTGCTGCTGAGGAAGCACCAGCTGAGGAAGAAGAAGAGGAAGAAGCCGGTGGCTTCGAAGGCCTCGGATCTCTCTTCGGTTGAAGCGAATAGCAAGTTAACACACACCCTGCGAACACCGCTTAGCGGTGGCTATCAGGTCGTGCGGATGCTGGCCGCTTCTAAGGGCGGACGCCGAGAGACAGCTCACCCTTCTCTTGTCCAGACTGCGCGATAACATCACGACTTGGCGTGAATTCGTATCACGTCGCCGTTTTGGACCTGATGATCTGCACCGATTACACGTCCACTGCGAGCGTCTGTGGCTCGAATGAAACCATCTCCAAGGTCGCTGTGAACTGCGTAGGCTAATCCCTTCGCTGTTGTTCCCTCAGGGATTAGAATTGCATCTGGGAGAACATTACCATCGCCATCTACCCAATGAGTTTCATCTTGCACGGGATAGGCAACTCTTCTGTCGAGTCTGTCGAATACAATATCTCCAACAAGTCCAACCAATCCTCCTCCTGACCACTTTGCAAGCGATTCACCAATTGAGGAAAGGGCATTCCTTTGTGCTTCAGATAAATTGGATTCACCTTCTTCGGTGACAGTGAATCCACCTCCTCCTGGTCTGTGTTGAATTAATCCAGCAGCACTTGCCCTGCTTAGTGCAAGTTCTGCCTCTGCACTCGTGGGAATCAGTATTCCTCCAGATGCAGTAACCATTTCCTCAAGTTGATTCCACGAACCTTCTTCTGCTCTATCGGCTTTATTTGCTGCAATACAAATTGGGAATAATCCTGTTCTGATTGTTTTCGCCAATGTTGTCAACTCTTCTTCACCCCAAGACCACGGTACACCGGCATCAGGGTGCTGAGATGATACCTCGGAAATGCCGGCAGAGACATGGGATTCATTGGCTCCAATTCCGCTTAACTGATCTAACAGATATGTCACTAGGGCCTTATCTCCTTCTGATTGGACGCGGCGTGCGCCCCTTTGCCAACTCGATTCGATTATACCGCGAATCCAAGCATCTAACTCGCCTAGAAGGAACTCATGCTCTTCAACTGGGCTAGAACCACCTTCTCCTACTGGGTTGCCCTCCAAATCCGTTGAACCTGATACGTCAACAACTTGGATTAACGCGTCACAACGGGCTAAATCAGACAAGAATTGGTTCCCTCTACCTCGTCCTTCATGAGCACCTGGTACCAATCCTGCCACATCGACTAATGTGACTGGAACTAGGCGATTGTGCCCAACGCAAGAACCAGTATTTGGAGAACATATGCTGCCCTTTCGTGGGTCATCTGCTGATATTGATTCAAGTCTTCCATCAGCCTCACGTTTCGCCCTAAGTGCCGAGCAAGCACACGGTTCTCGTAGTGGAATCCATGCCACGCCTACATTTGGATCAATTGTCGTAAATGGGTAATTTGCAATATCAACTGGAGTTTGAGTTAGAGCGGAAAAAGTCGTTGATTTCCCAACGTTCGGCTTACCAACTAGGCCTATCCTCATGTCTTTCCCTTCCACTCAACAGGGGTGTTTAGCCCTCAACTTGACGGTGGTGGCTAATTCTGATTTTCTTACAAGTCAGTTGCTGAGCCCTTCTCATCTGATTCGCCTACAGGCACTACCATTGTGTCCATTCCTGCACCGGATGCAAGAATTCGAGAGACACTAGTTGCAGATGCGAGATTGTATGTATCTGCTTCAATAGAAGAGGATACTTCAGTGTCCTCACCAACAATCTCGCCACGGAATAGACCACTTACCATGTTTAGACAATGTAGAATCATTGCAACCACAGCGAAGTAGAAGATTACAGAAGCAGCCACTGAAAGTTCGTGAGAGAGGCTAGACGGGTCTTCTACACCAGCATCTAAGAGAGCCATGTCAATGGCGCTGGAAGTTAGACTGAGCATTAATCCAAGCAATACTGCGGCGCCCATCAACCAAAACGCGGTACGGGCGCGATCCTGAGATGCCAATTGCCGTCCGGTGATTGAAGGATAGAGGACAAGTACTGAACCGAGTGATAGTGGTACCAATACTGCCCATCGACTCATCTCTTCAATTGTCCATGAAAGTCCAGAGATTGCATTAGTTCCCGATACCGCATCGGTTTGAACGAATAACGAGCCAACGAATACCGGAATCATTGCTAGCAATCCAAGGTTAATCTCGGCCATACCAGCGGTTCCCGGAGAGGAACTATCTCGAATGGTTAGCATAGCATTTGCAACGAAAGCGATTACAGGTACTGATGCAAGCGCCATTAGGAAGGTGACGATTACTGTGTCGTTGGTGGACATAGCCAACTCTCCAGCATCAAGGCCGAATAAATCTGCAACTAGGTTTCCGTGGTTTGCACCAAACGGGTTCAATGTGAACAAGCCACCCAGAAGTGTCGCGCCAACAAGTGTTCTGGACCAAAGCGCATTTCCAGAACCAACACTGGATGCGTACAATACAATTCCAGCAAGTGATAGGAAGAAGAAGCCGCTTCCTTGAAGCCTATACATCAACCACTGACCATTTCCGTCGTCGATTGCACCGGTTGAAATTGCGGCAATTAGATTGAAGGATTCAGCCATCAATCCTAGTAGAATCAACCATGCTGGCATCGGAATTGAGTCGGCACGATTAGCTAGGGTGAGTAATTGGTTGATGACGATGGCTGTAATTGCCAAAACATGAATTGCTGTTCCAATAACCAGAACTTTTAGTCCAAGTATAACTGGATCATGAGATCCAATTAATGTGACAAAAATTCCACCTGAGTAAAGGAAGGATACCAAGTTTCCATTCCTTTCACTTGCAAGTCCTGTACCCAATAATTTGGGAATAATGTGTAGTCCACAGCCGATTAGTGCCATGGTTATGCCACCAAACGCGGTAACAGCCTTACCTGTGGCTGCTAGAGTTTCAGCGGTTGGATCGTAACCCCATGCACTGAGTGAATGAAGTGCGGTCGGGTCATGTGCAAGCCACATCCCCTCGAAGGTGAATAGGGCACCAATCATCATCCATAGAACCGATTGCATAATCCATGCTCTTGCGGCTGAACCTGAACGACCTTCGACCAAGTCTATTCCTGGGCCTAGGGCTTTCTCTAGCATGAACATCCCCATAGTTCGTGCTACATCGGAAAATATCCACAATCCTCTGTGGACTAGGACATAGAAAATTAGTGCAGAGAGCCAAAAGACGGCTAGAGTAGTAAGAATCTCAGACATCACAATCACCTCACTCGCGAGTGACCTCCGTGATCATAGTCGCAATTATCGAGAAAATTCCGAAAACTGCTCCGAGGATGAAGAACCAGATCCCTCCGGTTAATGAGCCGAAGGTCTCGAAATCGGAAAGAACCGGGTAATCTTGTCCCGGATACAGGATGCTGTATATCACCATGAAGATTAGAGAGGAGACCAACGCTCCAACAATTACCACCTTCGAAGCTGCAGGTTCGTTCTCGCCTTGTAGGAATCCGTCATCATTCGTCATTTAGACACCACTAGCCCACAACACTTCGTGGGCAGGTCCACCACTGAAGATTCGCCCTTAAGCATTGGGCGAGGGACGTAGTCCCTCACCTCAAGGAGCCCGCATTAAGTCGACGCGGTTCCCACGCCTATCTCGACCAGTGCCTAGTGGGGTTGGGAGGTTCAAATCGGAGGTGACTTCTGCACTCCAAATCGCTTTACATTCGCAGTCCAATCCTTTGAACTCTGCAAGGTTTCGAGATACTGAGTATCGCTCTATAGCGGCGACCACATGTTTGTCACAAGAACCGCAGTTGTGGGCGCCTCTGATCTTTCCACCAGCGGTTGGATGAACTATGATTCGAGAGTCATGTTCTGCTGTCTCTTCGTGAGTACGCTGAATCATTTCTACTAGGGACCACAACCAGGGAGGACGGTATTCTCGATTTCTGAACAAGCGATCAACGATTGTTCGATTCTGTATGTTCATCGGATTTATTGATACTTCATCTGAAAGTGGTGCAACGTCGACAAGCCACTTCGATGTGTGATTCAATGCGTCCCCTTCACTCATGAATGGAGGCTTGAAAATTAGGTAGGTTTTGACTCGGAGACCATTGCTTTGAAGATCTTCTACAGCCTTCCTCCATGTCTTTGTTGAGAAGCCTTTGTTGACATGAAAACGAAGCACTGCGTCATCGTAGGCCTCTAGACCAATGGCTACAGTACATCCTGGATGATGCTTGGCAAGGAACTCTAATTTCTCTGGCTTACACATGTGGGCTTGGGCTTCGACCACAAGATGTAATCCCATTTCATGAGTTTCTTTCAGAACGTGCTCTTGCCATTCTACTGGATTCTCTTGATCCTCAAAAAATGTACCCGATGTGTACACCTTGACCATAGAG
>JGI24820J26691_1000272_pt1 | contig 15114 bp, 18 predicted proteins | sample METZYME_5_50m_FD_26691 | JGI IMG/M metagenome (IMG submission 26691) | reverse complement strand
GCCGTACTCAAACCAGATAAAAAAGAAGTCTTGATAAAATTCATTGGCTAATTCTTAAAATCCTCCCATTCAGAAAAATTATATTTCAAAATATTCTTCAATGAAATTACATCATTATAATATCTATCTCTTAAAATTTCCCTTTGATTTTCAGAAATTATTTGATTTTGTGAATCAATTTTAATCCAATTTTGAATAATCTTCTTGATTAAATTCTTGATTTTGATTCTTATTTTCATTGGAATAAAATATTTAGTGATTTTTGTAAATTTCATTTTTCCTGTGGAAGATTTTCTCAAGAAGTGATATATAGTTGGAAAAATAATTTTATTTGTTTTATTTGATTTAATATTTTCTATTTTATTTAATCTCTCAACACCTAAGAAATCAAAACAATCATTTACTACACTTAGCCTATCGGAAATTAGTTTTTCAAATGTTACTATTTTAATGTTTTCTATTCCAAAATTTTCAATAAATCTAGAAATCCACTTGTTATACAGTCCAAACTGATAGTACTGCTTAGGATAATCATCATATTCTTGAAAATCAGCTAATTTATCTTCCTTAATCATTTCATCAAGTGATCTCTTTTCTATGCCCAATCCTTTCATCCAGTTAAAATGTGACACATATCTGTCAATAGGATTTCTAAGAATAAAAATAAATTTTGGGTATTCTTGAAAATTATCCTTGATGTTTTTAATGAAGTTATCATAATACATATATGATGTAGTTGATTCACCCTTGATCAAGGAGCCATTTTCAAATAAATTAGAATATCTAGATATTTCAAAATCGGTAAACCGATTAAATGATTTATTATTCCAGTAGACTGGCTCTTTTTCTTTTGACATTGAAATTTTTGGGTGTGTATCTAATAGCTCATGCAGACTAGTTGTACCTGATTTAGCGGCCCCCGGAATAAAAAAATTTGGATTATAATGTTGTCTTATTTTTCCCAAGAAGAAATATATTTTAATGCAATATTTTTATAATTGTGATGTTTCATAATAAATTTTCTTGCGTTTTTGGAAATATTTTCCAAATGTATTGGATTTTCTATTAGCCAAGATAATTTTTCTACAATTTTGGATACATTTGGTAAGGCATTTATTGCAACACTATCTTCCTTTAAATTATACAGTTCAAGCCATTTGTCTTCAGCGCCGGTAAATACAACTTTTCCTAACGCCATGGCCTCCAAAGCATTGTAGCCTTGGTCATATGCATAAACTTGGTCCATTATAATATCACAATCCTTTACATTTTTTAAATGTTCTAAGTAAGGTTTGTCAATTGTCCTAATAATTTTAATTTTTTTGTAATATTTTTTTTCTATAATTGATAAGGAATCATTAAAAAACCTATTTCCTTTTTTTATTTTATTTTTTGAGTTAATTGCATGCAAAATGTAAATTTTATCTCTTTTTTTTACAATAGTTTTTTTTAATTTATCAATATTAACAGGGTTTGGAATCATTCCAAGATATTTTTCGGTTCCCACATAAGGAAGGTGATAATCAAGGTCAGAACTAATAATACCAACTACATTTTTTTTTACATATTCGCTGAGTTTTGAATAGCTGGAACTTAAATACTTAAGAGTTTGCTTATACTCATTTTTTAAAGAATTGTCCTCAAAATAGGGGGTTAGGATGGAGTATTTAAATTTTCTTTCATATGAATAACTAATACTTGTGAAATCTACTCCGCACGCCAATAAAAAAACCTTTTTATTATTTCTAAATATGTGTTTTAATAGTATCTTTTCCATAAAAGGAGAGGTTCTAAATCCTCTTTCATTAATCAGCTGAACAATATCAAAACCCTTAAGATTATTTAGTTTAAAAATTGATCTAATAAAAATTTCAAATTCATTTAAACTGATCCCGGTTAATTTATCTATTATTTTTGCTATTATTTTTAGTATTTTTTTTTCAAAAAGTGAAGATTTAATAAGAATATCAACATCATAATTTTTAAATCCATCGCCACTACCCAATAAAGTAACGGTATGTCCGTTCTCTTGTAAACCTTGTTTTAATGAATTGTGAAGATTACTGTATTCTCCGATGAGTAGGATTTTCATTATATTGTTATCTATTGATTCAAATATATATTTTTAATGTCGAATCTTATTGACCAAAAAAATAATTTAGAAATATTAATTTCTACAACGGGAAAAAACGATATAGATTTTATTGAAAATATTTTTTTTGAAAATAATTATGAAAGTTTTCCAATTCTTATTGTAAATCAGTCTGATAAAATTATCAAAAACGATAATGAGAATATTAAGATAATCAACACAGACTCAAGAGGCCTATCATTAAGTAGAAATTTAGCAATTAAAAATTCCTCAAAAAAATATTGCCTGCTTGCCGATGATGATATCGTTTATAAAGAGGGCTTTTATGAAAACATCTTAAATGCTTTTGAACAAAATATTAATGCAGACGTAATCACATTTATGATGGTTGATGAGAAGGGGAATTTATTCAAGAAATATTCAGAAAATATGAATCACAACTACAAAAGCATTAGAGAGGTGAATTCAGTAGTAATAGCATTTAAGAGAGAATCAGTAATTAAAAATAATATTGAATTTGATCCGTTATTTGGTCTAGGAGGTACTTTTGAGACGGGAGAAGAATATCTTTTTTTAAGAAATTGCTTAGAAAAAAAACTAAAAGTATTATTTCGGCCAAAAATAATTCTTCAACATGATTCGAAAAGTTCGGGTAAATTGGCATTCAGAGATAAAAATATTTTTGCTAGAGCTGCAATTTTTCATAAGNTTCATGGATCTTTATCCTACCTTAAATTATTACATCATATTTATTTACTAAAAAGAAAAAATTTGATTGGTTGCAGTGATTTTATTAATAAGTTTTTGGTAGGTTTAGANGGGATTAAAAAATTTAAATCAATATGAATTCAAGAATCGATGATATCAAGCTAATTGATATTCCTAAAATTGTTGATCCAAAAGGAAGAGGGAACCTTTCTGTAATTGAAAAGGAAACTATTCCTTTTTCAATAAAAAGGGTTTATTACTTATATGATGTGCCAAGTGATTCATACAGAGGAGGGCATGCTCATAAAAANTTAATTCAATTTATGATACCTCTCAGTGGAAGTTTTGAGGTTTCGTTAGATGATGGAAAAAAAAGAAAAAAAATTATGCTCAATAAACCTAATAAGGGCTTACTAATCCCTCAGGGTATTTGGAGAGAAATGGATAATTTTTCGTCAGGTGCAATTTGCTTAGTTTTAGCCTCTGAGGATTTTGATGAATCAGATTATTTCCGCGAATATGATAAGTTTAAGCAATTTAAGCTCACTTGATTTTACAAATATAATTCAGTCTATAAATATCAAATAGAAATAAATTTGGGTCTTCACTTGTAAGATTTTTTTCAAGAATATTTTTAAAAATATTTGATGTCTTAATAAATATATTCTTTAAGAAAAGAAATTCTAAAATTATGTATGTTTTCAAAATTGATATACTGTGTTTTTCAATTTTGTTACTTCTGTAGCAAATAATTAAATTTTCCAAAGCCTGATGAGTTTTTTTTATGAATATTGAGTTTTCGTCAATATTATTTACTAATACAGGATTGTCAATATGCAAAATATCAATTTTTATTTTTTTAAGTATAGAACCAAATATGTAGTCGTTTCCATAAGAAATATTGTCAATCCTAGGTAAAATATCAAATAGTAAATCTCTTTCACAAATAAAGTTATTTGAAGAAATATATTTATAAGGATTTTTATTTCGAACAGCAAAGTTGATTTCCTCCCTTTCTTTACCAAATTTATATCTTAAGCTAGAGTTTTTATTTTCTGGATTTTTGTAATTACAACCTCCAAAAATTATCCTGCCTTTGTGTAATTGAGCTAAGTAATTTTTTAAAAAATTTTCATTAGAAGGAGTAGTATCAACATCGATAAATAAAAGAAATTCATACTGAGATTTTTCAGCAAGTAATAGTCTATTTTTAACCCTTCCAATATTTTTTTTAGATTCTATAAATCTGGAATTTGTTAATAGATTAATTTTTTGATTTAATTCATTTTTTGATGAAAACGATCCGTCATCAATGCATATGATTTCAAAGTTAATCTTTAACATTAACGCTTGCTTTTCTAAAAGACTAACAAGTGGGTATGCATTATAATCAAAACAAGGAACTAATATTGATATCATTCGTACACGTTTTCTATATTCAAGTCTTTATCGTGGATTTCGTCAATTCTACCATCTCTACATCTCAATATCCTGCCTTTATATTTTTTTAAAAGACTGAAATCATGTGTTGCCATTACTATGGTATTTCCATTGAGATTAATTTCTTCTAAAACATTCATTATTTCGATACTACTTTTAGGATCTAAGTTTCCAGTTGGTTCGTCAGCGATGATTATTTCGGGTTCATTTAGTAAAGCTCTTGCAATCGCAACCTTTTGTTTCTGCCCTCCGGAAAGCTGCCCAGGATACTTTGCTGATAAATTTGAAATATGGACCTTATCTAGACACGAATCAATCCTATGTTTTTTTTCTCTTTTTTTATCCCAGCCTGTGGCATTTAAAACAAATTCTAGATTTTTGTAGACCGTTCTATCCTTTAAAAGTTGAAAATCTTGAAAGATGATACCAATTTTTCTGCGTAAGAATGGGATATTTTTTTCGCGGATAGTTTTTAGATTAGTTCCTGAAATTTTAGCTTCACCGTCAATAATTTTATTTTCGGAGTACATTGATTTTAAAATACTAGATTTTCCTGAACCAGTCTTACCAACTAAAAAAATAAACTCACCCTTATTTATTTCTAGTGATAATCCAGAAATTTTTAAATCAGAGTCTAACTTAATTTCAACACCCCTGTATTCTAGTACTGTCTTTTTCATTTCTATTCAATTAATAAACTAAGTATTTCATTCTCATTTTCTTATAAATATCTAACTTTTTTTGCCAAGATTGAATGATTTGATTCTCAGTAAATCCATTTATAATTTGAGCTTGCAAATCTTTAGTTCCAGCAAGTTTAATGAAATAGTTATTAAAAAAAACGTTTTTCCCTGATGTTTCAGAAAATGCATCTAATATAAATGATAAATTAAATTTATTAAGTCTTTCTGCTTTTGTCAGGTTTTTTCCGAAGCATAAAACATTTTCATGTTTAGGATATTTTGAACCGTTATTTTTTTTTGGGATAAATTTATAGATGTTTTTACTCTGGTCTAAAAAAGGGCTACCATATATTTGAAATTGTAAGTCTGTACCTCTACCTACACTAATGTTGGTCCCTTCAAATAAGCAAAGCGAAGGATATAAGTTGACTGATATTTTATTTGGTAAATTCGGAGATGGAATTATAGGTAAATCGTACTCTTTATTTCTATCGTAATTTTTGAGCTTAATCAAAATTAGTTCTGATTTGATTTTATTTTTAAGCCAACCTTCATTATTTATCATTTTTGCATATTCGCCAATTGTTAATCCGTATACGATGGGAACTTCATGCATTCCTACAAAACTTTTATTTTCAGCTTCCAATACTGGTCCGTCAACATAATGCGCATTAGGATTTGGTCTATCCAAAACAATAAGTGGAATACCATTTCTGGCAGATGCTTCCATAACATAGTGTAAAGTGGATATGTGTGTATAGAATCTTACACCTACGTCCTGAATATCAAAAATTAAAACATCAATATCTTTTAAAGAATTATCATCAATTTCTCCATATTTTCTGTTTTTCCCATGCAATGAAATTATCTCTAATCCTGTTTTGATATCAACTTCATCATCAATATTAGCACCGTTTGGCTCGGTTCCCCTAAATCCATGCTCAGGAGCAAAAATTTTTCTAATATCAAAGTTTAACTTAATTAAAGAATCAACTAAATGTATATGCCCAGAATCTTTCTTAAAAATCACAGAGGTATGGTTAGCAATAACTCCAATTCTCTTGTTTTTTATCATATTTTCATATTCTGATATTTGGTTTGCACCAACAATAACATTAGATTTATATTGAGTGGGTTTTTCAATAGAGTATGCTGAAAAACTAAAATTGATTGCAAAAAAAATAAACAGAATTGAATTTTGAATTTTGAACATTTTTTATCAAAAAGGATTTTAAGTGCTAGACCACATAAAAATAGTATATCAGCTCCAATTATAAAAATTGGGGTTCTTGCTATTGCAATTGGAATGATTGTAATGATCATTTCCGTCGGAGTGGGTTTCGGAATGCAAAAAGAAATTAAAAATAAAATATCTTCTTTTGAAAGTCACATTTCAATTCAAAGTTTCAACAATGTAATTAATGAAAATTCTTTAAACCCTATCTCGCCTGATGAAAAGTTTATAGATTTTTTAAATAAACTTCCAGAGATAAAAAATATTGAGAGAATTATCTCAAGATTTGGAATTGTAAGAACAACTGAGAATTTTGACGGCGTATTTTTTAAGGGANTTGAAAAGANTTATGATTTTAGTAAAATAACTGATTATATTACTGAGGGCAGTGTACCCGAATTTTCGAAAAATTTTTCTAATGAAGTGTTGATCTCAAGAAGTTTGGCTGATAAACTGAATTTGAAATTAGATGACAGTTTTCAAATGTTATTTTCAAAATCTGACAACCCAAGCCCTTCCATCATTAAGTTGGTGGTAGTGGGAATATTCAACTCGGGTTTTGAGGAGCTAGATTCAAAATTTATTTTTGGCGATATTAAGCAAATCAGAAGGATTACAAAATGGGAAGATGATCAGATTAGCTCTTTGGAAATTCAACTTAATGACCAGAAAAATTTAGACCAAATAAGTGAAAATATATATTTAAACTCTCCACCTGATTTTGATGTGGTAACCATAAAAGAAAAATATTACACGGTATTTGAATGGATTGAGCTTTTTGATAAAAACATTTATGCAATTATTTTTATCATGATTTTGGTTGCATCTGTTAATATTATTTCAGTTTTGGTTGTATTGATATTGGAAAGGACTAATATGATAGGCATATTAAAAGCTTTGGGTTTGCCAAATATTTCTATTCAAAAATTTTTCATTTATACTTCTTCTTATTTGATTTTAGCCGGAATAATAATAGGCAATGTCGTGGGATTGTTAATTCTATTTATTCAATACAATTTTAAAATAGTCTCACTTGATCCAAAAATTTATTATGTTGACAGTGTACCTGTTTTTATTGAATTTTCACAAATAATTTCATTAAATGTGATTGTTTTTTTCTTATGTGTAATCTCAATTTTTGCCCCAAGCATGTTGATTTCAAAGGTTAACCCAAAAGATTCAATTAAATTCAATTAAATTAACTAATTATATTTCACATTAAATTATATTTGCAACTCACAATGAGTTACCTCAATAATTTAACTGAGTCAATAGGTAATACACCTNTGGTAAAATTGAACAATATTACCAAAGAATTGCACTGTAAAGTCTGGGCTAAATATGAAACATTTAACCCTGGAAATTCTGTCAAAGATAGAATAGGATTAAAAATGGTATTAGATGCCGAAAAAGAGGGATATTTAAAAACCGGAGGAACAATAATTGAGGGAACATCAGGAAATACCGGAACAGGATTAGCAATCGCAGCCATATCCAGGGGTTATAAGTGTATTTTTGTAACCAGTGATAAGCAGTCACAGGAAAAAATTGATGTATTAAAAGCATATGGTGCTGAAGTCGTTGTTTGTCCAACCGATGTCGAACCTGATGATCCAAGGTCGTATTATTCGGTTTCTAAGAAACTTTCAGAGAAAACCGAAAATTCTTGGTACGTAAATCAGTATGACAACCCTAGCAATACACTCACTCATTATGAATCAACGGGGCCTGAAATATGGGAACAAACTGAGGGGAAAATTACACATTTTGTTGTTGGAGTAGGCACTGGCGGTACCATTTCAGGAGTCGGTAAGTTTTTAAAAGAAAAAAATTCAGAAATTAAGATTTGGGGAGTTGATGCATATGGTTCGATCTTAAAAAAATTTCATGAAACAGGTGAATTCGATAAAAGTGAAATATACCCATATGTTACTGAGGGAATCGGTGAAGATATGATTCCAAAAAATATCAACTTTGATATTATTGATGGTTTCACAAAAGTAACGGACAAAGATGCTGCTATTTACTGCAGAGAACTATTAAAAAAAGAAGGTATGTTTTTGGGGAATTCAGCTGGTGCTGCAATTAAAGGAGTATTACAATTAAAAGAAAATTTTAAACCGGAAGATTTAGTAGTTGTTTTATTCCATGATCATGGAAGTCGATATTTAAAAAAAATATATAATGACAATTGGATGAGTAAAATGGGTTACATGTAAATTAATTTTCAAAAATCTATTTTTTTTCTCATCTTGTAAACTTCATTCAAAAACACATCATGAAAAAATATATTTTATCGTTTTTACTTCTTTTAAGTTCATTTTATGTGACGGCTCAAGAAAAAGGGTTGGATCAGAGAATTGATGAAGCTTTCCAGCCAATTTCCGATTTCTTTAGTAAATATGTTTTTTATCCAATCGGCGATTACCCTTTTGTAATATATTTACTTGTCGGTAGTGCGTTGTTTTTTACTTTATATTTTGGGTTTCCAAATTTGAAATATTTTTGGACTGCTATTAATGTTGTTAGAGGGAAGTATGATAATATTGAAAAAAGTGATTCTGATTCAAAAGATGGTGAGGTCTCACATTTTCAGGCTCTAGCGACAGCGGTTTCTGGAACTGTAGGAAACGGAAATATCGCTGGAGTCGCTTTAGCTATTGCCTTAGGTGGACCCGGTGCAACTTTTTGGATGATTGTATGTGGTTTATTAGGTATGTCGACAAAATTCGTTGAGTGTACACTTGGTGTACATTTTAGGGATGTTGACGAGGATGGAGTTGTTTATGGTGGACCTATGTACTATATAAGCAAAGGGCTCAAATCTAAAGGATTTAAAACCATTGGAACAATTGCAGGTTCCCTTTTTGCTGTATTCTGTATTGGTGGCTCTTTTGGCGGTGGTAATGCTGCTCAATCAAACCAGGCAACAATAGTTATAAAAAACTTATTTGGATACGAATCAACTTTTGCAGGTGCTATGATAGGCATTATTCTCGCAATATTAGTTGGAATTATTATTATTGGTGGTATAAAGAGGATAGCTTCAGTAACTGAAAAAGTTGTTCCTTTTATGGCCCTACTTTATATTATTGCATGCATTTATATTCTAACTATAAATTTTTCATTTATCGATGATGCCATTGGGTTAATAATTAAAGAGGCTTTTAACCCAACTGCTGTTGGTGTTGGAGGAATCATTGGTGTTTTGATGGTTGGTTTTCAGAGAGCAGCCTTCTCAAATGAAGCTGGAGCGGGTTCAGCTTCAATAGCTCATTCTGCAGTGAAAACAAAGTATGCAGCATCTGAAGGTTTGGTTGCTTTACTTGAGCCATTTATTGATACAGTAGTTATTTGTACAATGACAGCTTTAGTTATAATCACATTTAATTCAACCGGAGCATTTGTTTACGGAGGTGATGGAACGGGTGCAGTCTTAATAGATGGAGTTGCTTACGAAGGGGCTGCTATAACTCAAATGGCCTTCGCTGAATATATTCCAGGCTCAGATATATTTCTAACCATTGCGGTTGTATTATTTGCAGTTTCTACTATGATTTCTTGGTCATATTACGGATTACAGTCATGGAAGTTTTTATTTGGAAGAGGTTATGTTGCAGACCTAACTTACAAGGTTTTATTTTTAATGTTTGTTGTGATTGGTGCTGCTGCTAGTATGAATTCAATTTGGGCGTTTTCAGATGCAATGATTTTTGCAATGGTATTTCCAAATATGGTTGGGCTTTATTTCCTATTTCCAATCGTTAAGGAGCAGCTTAATAAATATTTGGAGGCAATTAAAAAATAATTTTTCCCTGTAAAATCTTTTTGTAAGATAATTTTTAGTTTATATTTGCATCAAATTTTAAAGGAAGGAGGTTTGTAATATGCTAATAATACCAATTAAAGACGGAGAAAATATCGACAGAGCACTAAAGCGTTTCAAGAGAAAGTTTGATAAAACTGGAACAAAGAGATCATTACAAACCAGAAAAGAATTTCTGAAACCCTCAATAAGAAGAAGAGCTGTTATCCAAAAAGCTCAGCACGTACAAAGACTAAGAGACCAAGAAGATATTTAATTTATATCTCCATCACTTAAAACATACTGACTAATAATTTATAAATTTATATTTATTTGATGTATGGAATTCAAATCATTTCTTGACTATTTACAACTTGAGAAAAAATATTCTCAAAAAACGATTATCGCCTACAAAAATGATTTGCAAAATTTTCAAATTTTTAATCACAAAAAGTTTGAACAAAAGAAAATTAAAAATGTAAACTATTCCCAGATCAGATCATGGGTTGTTTCACTAGTTTCTGATAAAATTTCAAACAAAACCATAAACAGAAAAATATCATCACTAAACAGTTATTACAAATTTTTATTGAAGATTGGAGAAATTAAAGCTAACCCGCTCAATGAGCATAAAGCCTTGAAAACAAAATCTACGATTCAATTGCCATTTTCAGAAAATGAGATTTTAAATGTTCTTAATTCAAAAAACTTTGAAAATTCTTTTGAAGGTTACAGAGACTATCTCATACTTGACATGTTATATTCAACAGGGATAAGAAGACAAGAATTAATCGACTTAAAAATTAAAAATATTGATTTTTCCAATAGCAGAATAAAAGTTTTAGGCAAGAGAAATAAAGAAAGATATATACCACTTCTTGAATTTACTATTAGCTTAATTAAAGAATATTTAGAACACAGAAATAAGCTAAAAAATATTAAAAGTAATGATATTCTTTTCTTAACCTCAAAGGGAAAAAAAATATACGATAATTTGGTTTACCGAATCACAAAGAAATATTTCTCAGGCTATTCAACTAAGCTCAAAAAAAGTCCACATATTTTAAGACATACATTTGCTACTCATCTTTTAAATAATGGAGCAGATTTAAATTCAGTTAAGGATTTATTGGGTCATACAAGTCTCGCAGCTACACAGATTTACACAAATAGGTCTATTGAGGAAATTAAAAAAGTTTTTAAGAAATCTCACCCTCGCAATAAGGCTTGATTTTTCTCATATTTTCTGATTAAAAAAAAATATAATTTGTTTTGTTTGAAAAAATAAATATTTACATTTGCAATCCGCTTAAAGCGGGCTTTTTTTTGAAAATGCATAAGCCGATGTAGCTCAGCTGGCTAGAGCAGCTGATTTGTAATCAGCAGGTCGTGGGTTCGAGTCCCTCCATCGGCTCAGTTCTTTAAAATATTTAATTCGGGGAGATACTCAAGCGGCCAACGAGGACAGACTGTAAATCTGTTGGTTTTTACCTTCGCAGGTTCGAATCCTGCTCTCCCCACCAAAATAATGCGGGAGTAGCTCAGTTGGTAGAGCGTCAGCCTTCCAAGCTGAATGTCGCCGGTTCGAACCCGGTCTCCCGCTCAAAAAGTCACTAGCCGGTGTAGCTCAGTGGTAGAGCGCTTCCTTGGTAAGGAAGAGGTCCCGAGTTCAATTCTCGGCATTGGCTCTTTTAAATAGATTGGATTTTTTGCATCTTTTTCGATGTTTTGATGCATTATTTATTATCGAATCTACCCCAATTGCCGCCACCATCGTAATCGTTTTCGTCAGAATTGCTAAATTTCTCATCTTTTTCTCTCCTTCTTCTTTGATCATCGTGGGATGACTTGATCATCCAGAGTAATCCAGACATGTANAGNAGGAAAATTACAAATCCAATTATGAACATTAAAGGGCTTAACATGGCTTATTTCCTAGAATTATAATCCCTTCTTCTTTGGCGAATTGCAATAGCAAAAAGTAATATTGTACCAGGCCAGTGGGCGGTGTATTGNGCCTCTTCTGTATTTCCAGATAACCCTAATCCAACAGAATATAGTAGACACAAAAAAGCTAAAATTATGGGGTAATAAACTTCTATTATTTTTTTCATTTTAATTTAATTTTAAGATAACTTCTGCCTATAATTAAAGCAGCCGTAATNATTATTATATTTTTTATTATGTATTGACCTTCAAGAGTTGGTAGTAGAGGGTTGCCATCTTGAAATGTAATGTCTGGTAAAATGACCAGTGGTAAAAAAGTCCCAGCCATTTGTAAAAACATTAAGACTACTGCGGCAAGAGTAGTTTTTTTATTTAGAAAACAAATTCCAATAGCCATTTCCCAATAACCTATAACAATTGACCAAGTTTTAGCCGATAAAAAAGGCATCCAGAAAACCGTATCAACTATTAAATCGGTAGCCGGAGAAACGTCTAAAACTTTTAGAACACCAAACCAAAANAATATNATAAATAGTGGTATTCTGATCAAATAATCATTTGTATTAAACTTCTTTAACATGTAATTTGTTTTGTTTGGCGGACTTAGAACTAAATATATTTTTAATTCTTAAGTCATTTCTAATATCGTTTAATACAACCCCTAAATACTTTTTTCTTTTTTTATCACTTACAAACGGAACAGACCAAAATTGTTTAGTTTTAAACCAAAGGGATAATTTCCATCCAAAAACAAATGAATAAACACCCATAACTAATCTTAATTTTACAGAGTTAAAATAAAGTGTTTTAACAGGTAATGCTGGTGCACCATGAGTAATATAGGTTCGTACTTTTTTATCTCTTAAGAATGGTTTAGGGTATGCATAGGTTTTGGTTACATTTACAAATTTGTAAGCGAATCCAGGTGTTAATACCTCGTCAAAAAAAACTTCCATTCTTGGTGTCAATCTAAACCACCATACAGGCGATATAATGTATATTCTTTCACTCCAAACCACAAGGTTTTTATATTTTTCAATCAATTTAGTTCTTGGTCTTGAAAAACTATCCCTGTATAAATCAATTACCTCTAACTCTTGATCTGATTTACTTATCTCATTATAAATTGTTTTGAATATCCCATTATAACAAAAAGATTTTTTGTAAGGGTGACCTATAATTATTAGGTTTTTCATTTAGATGTTTTTATCAAATTATCAAATCATGTGCCAGGTTAAAAAGATTTGATTTTATTTTTGAACACTCTGTGTTTTTTTTAAATTTACAGCTACTACTGATTTTAATAATTTAAAAAATTAAACAATGAAAAAAATACTATTATTCACATGTTTGTTTTCAATATTTGGATGTAAAAATACTAATGATAACAATACTACTATCTATGCCAATGAAACAGTCTTGGTTGTAAATTATCAACTTGAAAATATGACTTTGGAAGAGCACGCAGAATTGGGTACAGCAGTTGCCCCAAGTTTTACGTCTGAAAATGTTCCAGGTCTTCTTGGAAAGTCCTTTATTGGAAATTTAGAATCGGAAATTTTTGGAGGTATATATTATTTTTCTGACAAAAATGATGTTGATGTTTATTTGGNGTCAGAATTGTGGAAAGGAGTTGTAGCCCATCCCAATCTNGTTAATTTTAAAACTGATGTTTTTAGAACATTCGATGGTACAGAAATGGCGAATGGTAATCATTCTATGAGAAAAACATCATCTAACCCTGATGATGCATCAGATATGCACATCCTTGTTGTCAATTATACTAATGAGGTTAACCCATCTGATGAAGAAATGAGTTCTCAGGTCAAAGAATATGCTCCAGTATTCAGCAATGAAAATTTTCCAGGGATGATTGGAAAAACAATGATAAATAGTGTTGACGGAAATATCTATGGGGGTGTTTACTATTTTACTTCTAGATCAGCAATTGATGATTATTTAGCATCTGACCTTTGGATAGGTTTCGAGGGAGACGTAAATACTAATGTTTACAAAAAAGACATCTATGCTGTTGCCCCAATTTCCTCTATTTCTAACGGTGTGCCAATTTTGTAATCTGATTAACAAAAATTCAATTCTATTCATAACGGCATAAATATTGTAATTGTCAGTTTATGAATAGAATTGAAAATTTACATTCAAATGTTTTTTCTCAAAAAAATGTTGAATTATTTGAGAAGAACATTATGTTTTTGGCTGTCGGTGGTTTTATTATTCACTTGCTATTAATCTTTTTTGAGAATTATTATGCAATGGATATATTCTCGTCGAAAACAAATCTTTCAAGCAACCCAATTTCTGCCCTATACACTCCTTTCACTTTTATTCTAATTTACGAAGCATTCCTACTTATACATTATTTACCAAGATCATTTACAACATCGGTTGCGAAAGAATATGAAATTATCTCTCTGGTCTTAATAAGGAAAATTTTTAAAGATATCCCAGAAATTAGTTTAGACAGCTCAACAATACTTAATGAAAATAACCTGCAATTATTGTATGATTTGTCAGCTGTTATTGTAATATTTTATTTAATATATCTTTTCAAAAAAACATGGGTAAATATTCCGAAGCGAAAAACAAATAAGAATTTAAACAAGTTCATTAACTATAAGAAGCTAATGTCAATTTTACTAGTACCAACTCTACTGATTCTTTGTTTTGTCAACTTCTATGAGTGGGTAATTGAGGTTTTTATTAGTGAAAGCTACACAGGTAATCTTAATGGTTTCTTTATTGACTTCTTTACTATACTAATCCTTGTGGACGTATTTATACTTTTGATTTCATTTCAGTTTACAGAGAGATATTCACAACTTATTAGAAATACAGGTTTTATCATTTCAACCATTTTATTAAGGCTATCTTTCAGTGCGCAGGGTCTTTACAGTATTTTGTTGCTTTTACTTGGGGTAGTTTTTGGTTTAGTTATTCTCAAGATTTACAAATTGGCAGAAGAAACATATTAAAATTTAATGAAAAATACTCTCGAGCTGGCTTACAAGCATTTGTCAAATGATGAAGTTATGTGCTTTTTGATTGACATTTTCAGAAAAAAAATTGACTGGTCTAACAGGTTTAATCCGAATCACTCTCTGTCAATAGCCAATCTTATCATCGAACAACAAATTAGTTTCAAAGCTGCAATAACAGTAAAGCGGAGATTTGCTCAATTGATAAA
>JGI24820J26691_1000271_pt1 | contig 15124 bp, 14 predicted proteins | sample METZYME_5_50m_FD_26691 | JGI IMG/M metagenome (IMG submission 26691) | reverse complement strand
GTGGTAATCAATCCTGTTTCTGGAATAGCCTCTTTATAGTGAGTGGAGTTATTGAATAATTCTAATATAGCCCTTCCTTGTTTACCCTGCTCAGTCTCTTGNTCAGCTAAAATCCCCTCTCTAGTGTTAGCCGGACTGTTGGTAACCTCTGTAAAATCAATTTGACCAAATACATCTCTNAGTCTCTTATCAATTCTTAAATCATCTTTAATTTTGTTTGCCATAATTTTTTTCTCTTATTTCCCTTTAAACACTGGTTCTTTTTTCTCAACAAATGCTTTTGTGGCATTTCTATGATCCTCGGTTTGACCACAATGTATATGATGTGTAGCTTCTAGATCTAAACAATCATCAACCTCGCCATTCATTGCCCGATTTAAATTTTCTTTCATGTATCGATAAGCCACAGAGGGTCCGTTTGCAAGCTTATTAGCAATTTCCATTGTTTTTTCCATTAGATCATCCGGTTCGCAAACCCAATTCGTCAATCCAAGATTTAAAGCTTCATCGGCTGATACCCTGTCTGACAGGAAATATAACTCTCTAGCTTTTGCAGATCCTATTAGTTGAGTCATGAAGTAGCTACCTCCATAATCTCCAGAGAAACCTACTTTAGCAAAAGCCGTTGTCATAATAGCGTTACTTGCCATTACTCTAAGATCGCAAGCAAGTGCATAAGATAAGCCAGCACCCGCAGCAGCTCCTGGAAGTGCTGCAATAGTCGGCTTTGGCATTTTGAAAAGTTTGCCTGCAGTTGCTCTTTGATGGACCCTTTGTCTATGAATAGCAGCATCTATGGTGTTATCACCAACAGTCCCATCTCCAGAGGATGCCATCCCTTTAACATCACCCCCAGCACAAAATCCTTTACCCGCTCCAGTGAGTACAACGCATCTAATAGTCGGATCTAACTCAACCTCTTCTAATGTTGCTCTCATAGCTTCATTCATTTCTCCGGACATCGCATTTCTTGCCTCCGGACGATTCATAGTTAGCACAGCTACGCCATTTTCTTTCTCAAAAATAAGGTGTTCAGTGCCTGTATCAATTTTATCCATAGTCTTTCTCCCTTGTACCTATCTTTGCTATTCTATGCGGAAGATGCAAGTGAAAATTAACCTATTACGTATACTTTTTTGTGCTATTTTTTTTCTTAATTCCCCGTTTCTTGTAAGTGAATATGTTCCACTTTTAACTAGTCCGAAAGTAGATAACCCAAAGTCAGTTCTTTTCATAGGTAACAGTTTTTTTTACTACAATAATGGAGTACATAAGCCAACTTTGGGTATGGTAAAAGCTAATGAATCTCTTGGAAAAGGACATCGTTTCAGAAACATCACAATTAATAGNTCCTCACTAGAATGGCACGATGTCGAGTCTTATGTAACTAATAACAAAATAGGCTCTTTCTCTATAACTTCCAGTAACAAATATAAAAAGTACGAACCAGAAAAATATGATCTTGCCATTATGATGGATTGCAGCCAATGTCCTATTCATGAGGATCGAAAAGATTTGTTTAACTTTTATGTAGACAAACACAGCCGAACGCTGAGAAATAACAATATCGAGCCTTCATTTTTGATGACTTGGGCTTACAAGGATGTACCTGAGATGACGAAAGGTTTATCAGAAGCCTACATTAGTGCTGGAAATAGAAATGAAGCATTTGTTTTTCCAGTTGGACTAGCTTTCCAACTTGCACAAGAAAAATTTTCAGATATTGATCTTTATACTCCAGACAAGAGGCATCCGAGCAAAGCTGGAACGTATCTTATGGCAGCAGTTATATATTCTTCAATATATAATGATACTCCGATAGGGAATACTTACGATTACGGTTTAGGTAAAGATATTCAAGCGAATCTTCAAGAAATAGCATGGGAAACTCTTAAGCGTTATCAGGGGAGAAAATAAAAAAGGATATGAAGAAATTTTTTGGTTATTTGAGAAAAAATCTTTTGGTTATTGCAATTTCCTTTAGCTTAGGAGGTTTTGTTGGATATAAGGTACTTGAATCTTTAGGTATAGCTTTTTTGATAAATAGTATTCCAATCCCAGAAGGTTCCATAGCAGACAAAGATGCTTTCATAGAAATCCTTCCTGAAGGTAAACCATTAGTTCAGAAGGAATTAATTCCGGTTGAAAAGAAAGCAAAAAATATAATCCTACTAATTAGTGACGGTATGAGTCTGAGTCAGGTGTCTTCTTACAGGCTTTTGAAAGGAGGTCCTAACGAGAGAATTGCTGTAGATAAATTTCCAGTGTCCGGAATCGTATTGACTCATTCAGAGGATGCAATAGTAACTGACTCTGCTTCCTCAGCTACAGCTTTTAGTACTGGCAAAAAAACGAATAATGGCGCCCTAGGACTTGATAAAGATAAAAATATTTTGGAAAACTTTACCGAAATAATCAATAAGTACGGTTTCGTAAGTTCATTGATATCAACATCAGAAATTACACACGCAACTCCAGCAGCTTATGCCTCGCATATCGATCTGAGATGGAAGACAGATGAAATTAGCGTCCAGATGATGGATTCTGANGTTTCGACCATTTTAGGCGGAGGAAGGCATTTCTTTTTACCTGAAGAAATGGGCGGAAAAAGATCTGATGGATTAAATTTGCTTGAGCAAGTTGAGTCCTCTCATACGGTTCTAAAACATAAAAATGAGCTAGAGAGTTTTGATTTTTCTAACAGAGGNAAGGTAGTCGGACTCTTTGCTGATGAAGCATTAAGGGATGCCGAAAAGNCTGAGAATCATGCCTCGGAACCTTCCTCTAGTGAAATGTTAAATTTTGCGATTAACCGATCTAAAGTATTCAATCAAAACGGCTGTAAAGGTTTTTTCGTCATGGTAGAGGGCTCACAAGTTGATTGGGCTGGACACTCTAATGACCTAAATTATCTCAGAAGAGAAATGCAAGATTTTGATGAAGCCGTAAAAATGGCTTTCGATTTTGCGTTGGATGATCAAAATACCCTAGTAGTAGTAACTGCAGATCATGAAACTGGAGGCCTTTTGATAGAGCCAGCAAGTCCTACNAACTATACTTCTCCGGAGGTTAAATTCTCATTTAATACNGGCATTGGTTATGGATCACATACTGGCGTTCCTGTTCCAGTTTATGCTTATGGCCCGGGTTCTGAAAACTTTACAGGAACACTTGATAATACTGATATTTTTTANGCGATGGTGGCTGCATTAGATCTCAGTAAGGAAAGTGGCTCGTGTCTTGAAGAATAATCTAGATTAGATATGGCAAACGAGGAGTTACTAAAGCGGAGATCTCTTTCTATGGGCTCCTCGCCAATTTTTTATAAAGAACCTGTTCATCTTGTAAGAGGAGAGGGCATATGGCTTTATGACGACTCAAACAACAAGTACATGGATTGCTATAACAATGTTCCCTGCGTTGGTCATTGCCATCCCCATATTCTTGATGCTTTAACCAAACAAGCAGGTCAACTGAATACTCACAGTCGTTATCTGAGTAGCGTGGTAGTAGATTATTCAGAGCGCCTCATGTCTTTTCACTCTGATCCTTTATCTGTTTTGCAAATGGGATGTAGTGGAACAGAAGCTATTGAAATAGCTATAAAGATGGCACGCCTTGCTACCGGTGGGCAGGGAATCATCTGCAGTAATGCTACCTATCATGGCAACAGCCATGAGACTATAAGAATGACAATAGGACCTTTCGAGCCAGATTTTATAAGAGTACCTTTTCCAGAGAAATTCAGACCTGTTAAAGATGGGCTATCAGACGAAGATCTTTGCAATTGCTATCTTGAAGAAATTCAAGGTGCCATAAACCAATTCCGAGATAATAATATTCCCTTAGCCGGAATGTTGTTCTGTTCTATATTCGCAAACGAAGGACTCCCCGATGTCCCTTCTGGATTTATGGCAAAGGCAGCTAGCTTAGTTAGAGAAGCTGGTGGAGTTGTAATTCTTGACGAAGTTCAGGCAGGTTTCTGTAGAACTGGAAGCTGGTGGGGCTATGAATTAAATGATTGTGTTCCTGATATCGTGGCTATGGGTAAACCTATGGGCTCTGGTTATCCTTTAAGTGGAGTTGGAACCTCTACAGAAATAGCTGAGATTTTTCACAAAAAAAGTTATTACTTTAATACTACTGCTTCAACGCCATTACAAGCTGCAGTCGGTAATGCAGTCTTGGACGTAATAGAAGAAGAAAATTTACTTGAGAATGTAAATGATGTTGGGAATTATCTTAAACAAAAAGTAGGGGATTTTTCTGAAACATATGACATCGTTGGAGATGTGAGGGGCACTGGACTTTTTGTTGCTATCGAATGTGTTCTTGGCCAAGGGAATAATGAGCCAAATAAAAAATTGGCTGAGGATATTGTCGAGACAATGAAACAAAAGGGTTTTTTAATTTCAAATGCGGGTCAGTATAGGAATGTTTTGAAGATAAGACCGCCTTTGGTTTATCAGAGAGAAGATGCTGACTCATTATGCGAAGCCCTTGAAGAGACATTTGATGAATTCATAAAAAAAATATGAATCAAAAGGCAATTACCGAGCTGGCTCAAAGGGCTCTTAGTCACTGGGACATTGAAGTTAAAAATTTTGATTTGTTTCTACAAAGTGAGAATACAGTATTCAAAGTTGAGGATGTTAATGGAGATGCCTATGCCTTAAGGGTTCACCGGCCAGGCTATCATGATTTGGAAGAACTCAACTCTGAACATTCATGGACTGAAAGCTTATCTCAAGCTGGATTATCTGTACCAACTGCATTAGCCACAAAAGATGGGCAGGCTTACGCCTCAACCTCATTCTTGGATTCTGATGAGTTCAGATACGTAGGTTTGGTGAGATGGTTAGACGGCGAAATATTAAATGATTTAATTCTTGGTTTTGAGAAAGAAGAAGTTGCAGATTTATACGAATCTCTAGGCGGAGTAATAGCAAATTTTCATAAGGCAACAATGAATTGGGAAGTTCCAAAAAACTTTAAGAGACACTCTTTCGATACAGCAGGATTTTTAGGCGAAAATCCTTTCTGGGGGAGATTTTGGGAAGCAGCCACAGCTAGTAAAGCTCAAAGACTTTCATTACTACAGATTAGGGATTCGCTTGAAAGTGTATTTTCAGAATTTTCTAAGGATATTAATTTTTACGGAATGATTCATGCAGATATGCACTCACAAAATGTTCTCATTCAGGACAAAAAGCTTTCAATCATAGATTTTGATGATGCTGGTTTTGGTTGGTTCGGGTTCGATCTTGCGGTTGCTGTTTGGGACAGATTGGATTTCTCTGCCACGGGATGTCATTTCGAAACTGCCTACAAACATATAAAAAAAGGGTACCTCGATGAGAGACCAAATTCTCAAGCAATTATAGAGACTATACCTATCTTTCTGTTAATGCGAACTTTGATGTTAATTCGCTGGATTGAAGATAGGCCCGAGGCAGGATACGGAGCTTTTATCCCAATTTTGATTGAAGCTTCAATAGAACAGGCAGAAGAATTAAAATTGCTTGCGTAAAGCTTAGCTAGTCAATGGATGTAACTATCAGACCAGATAAAACATAAATGTATTCAGTAATCTTATATAGTATGTTCATCCTCTTTTGGGTCGCAATTCTGTATGATTTTTTAAAAAGACCTAAGGATCGCGACGACGATTTATGGCAAGAATTCACTTTACTCAGAAAGACAGCCAGATCGTTCTGGATTGGCTGGATAATTCTAGTGATTTGCTATACCGCTTATACAAGTTTTAACTAATTTTATTCCAAGTTGATGCTTGTTCTATTTGCAAACTTAGGCTTAATAGCAGTCGATCTTCTCCTAATCGACTCGATAGCTGAACACCTATAGGAAGACCTTCTTCATCTGTCGCACAAGGTAAAGTTATCGCAGGAGCGCCGGAGATGTTTTGATACTTAGTATAAGGAAGAAACTCAATTATCCTTTCCCAATGTGTCTCGCCGTCAACTTCAGGCCCAAATTTACCTAAGGGAGGCGTTGTTGTGCCGAGAGTTGGTGTCAGGAGAATGTCATATTTTTCAAATAATTTCTCATAATCACTTGCAAATTGTCTGAGTCTGCGAAATGCAAAAGGAATTTTGTGAAGACTTTTCCAATGTTTTTTTACAAGATATTTTGGCCACTGTTCTAACTTGTTGTGATCAAAATTTGGATTAAATTCCTTACCGCCTCCATATCGAATATAGAATGCTAAGTGGGACCACAATAGCCAAAAATCTAAATCAAACCGACTGTAAAAGGGATTAGAAATTATTTCAATATTGTGACCAAGAGATTGACATTTATTTGCTACTTCATGAACGGCCTTGACTAAAATATCTGGACTTTGTCTTCCTGTACAATCTTCAGTAAGTACTGCTATAAGAAGGGTATTTGGTTTTTTTTCAGCAATATCCCCAATAGGTGGAAATTCAGTTGCAGGAATGTTTTTTTCAATGGCTGAGTGAAAGGCCCATGTATCTCGAACCGTTCTGGTGACAACCCCATCATGAAGAATATTTGCGGGCAAGTAACCAGGCACTTCTTTGTCTTTTATTCTGCCTCTAGAGGCTTTCATTCCAACGAGACCACAACATGATGCAGGAATTCTTATTGAACCTGCTCCGTCATTTGCATGTGCGATTGGAATTACTCCAGCTGCAACCAATGCAGAACTTCCTCCTGATGACCCACCAGTTGAATAAGCAGTATTCCAAGGATTACATGTCGAACCAAAGCGGTTGCTTTCAGTCGTTCCTGTTAATCCAAATTCAGGAGTAGTTGTTGTGCCCAAACAATTAAGTCCCGTATCTAAAATCTGTTGAGCAGCTCTAGAAGTTTTGGTTGAATTTTCTCCAGGCAAAGTTGAACTGCCAAGGAATAAGGGCAGACCTTGGACTTCATCGGTATCTTTTATGAATGTCGGAACACCATTGAACATGCCCGAAAAAGTACCTTGAGATCTATTGAGAGCAGAGTCGAAATCTTCTGCCACTATTGCATTTAAATCCTGATTTACCGATTTTGCTCTAGCTATAGAATCTTCTGTAACTGTCTTAACATCCAACGTACCTGATTTAATCTTTTCTGCTATACCTAGGGCATCGTCTTGTCCGAGAGAGTCCTCCTTATAAGCACTAACCATAGTTTTTGAATCCATCGTCAATTTTCCACTAGTAAATTATCTATAGCTTACCTTATTTGAAGAAATATTTAGCTTCTATGCAGCTATTAGATTCTATAAAATCCGTTGTAAATAATTTCGGAGATTTTATGAAACATCCATTAGAACAAATAAGTGCAAGCGAGATAACCGATGCAGTAAATATATGCAGAAGTGCAGAAGGTTTTGACGAGGGCTCTTTGTTTGTTGGCATAAGCCTCATCGAGCCTCCAAAAGATTTTTTAAGAAATTATGAAGAAGGTCAAGAATTTCCTAGACACTTAAAAATTAGAGGTATTGATTCAAAGAGCGACGGTGGATTTGTGGCTATTATTGATGTTCTGGGTAAAGAAATTATCAGCCTGGATAGAGTCTCTGAAAAGGCACAAACTACTTACAGCATGGCTGAAGTGTTCATGGCACTTGAATTAACGAAAGCCGATGAACGTTACCAAGAGGCTTTGAAGAAGAGGGGTATAACAGACATGGGGCTTGTTCAGATAGATCCTTGGCCTGGTGGAGGCATAGTTCATGAAAGTATCAAGCCCGGTCATAGAGCTTTAAAAACAATTTCTTTTTTAAGAGAGAATGAGACAGACAATGCTTACGCAAAACCAATCAACGGAGTAATTTCCCATGTTGATTTAACTCTCAAAGAGGTTACACATGTCGATGATTATGGCGCAGTTGAAATACCCAAAGCTCATGGCAGATATGATGCTGACTCTCAAACCGAACTTAGAGAACAACCAAAAAAGATAGATATTACCCAACCTGATGGACCTGGCTTTGAAATAGACGGGAATTTAATTTCATGGGAGGGGTGGCAAGTAAGGGCTTCTGTAAGTCCTGATGAAGGGCCTGTTCTTCACCAAATATCGCTCAATGGAAGAGCGATTGTACACAGCTGCTCTTTCAGATATGGTTGTACCCTATGGCTCAGCTGATCCCATGCACAGCTGGAAGGCAGTACATGATGGCACTGAGTATGGTTTTGGAACATTGGTGAATTCTTTAACTCTAGGTTGTGATTGTTTGGGTGAGATACATTATCTAGATGCCAATATGCTCTTATTTGATGGTTCTGTGAATACAATTGAAAATGCGATTTGTATACATGAAGAAGATTATGGCATCCAATGGAAACACACAGATATAAATATGTTGGGTGCAAATGAAGTTAGACGTTCAAGAAGATTAGTCATCAGTTCAATTGCAACTATCGGGAATTATGATTATGGCCTTTTTTGGTATCTTTACCTTGATGGTACCGTTCAATGCGAAGTTAAGCTAACGGGCATAGTCGGTATTAGTGCATATGATGAAAAAATTCATAAAAGCGGTCAGGATTTTCGGATTTCTGAGGAATTAGTTTCTCCTATTCATCAACATTTATTTTGCGTGAGATTAGATTGGGATTTAGAGGGCGGAAATAATCAACTATATGAAACCAATGTTGAGGCTCTACCTATCGATGAGAATAATCCACATGGTATGCAGCTTAATGCAGTATCTACTCACTTAAAATCAGAGAGTGAAGCTAAAAGAGATGTCTCTGTTTCTTCAAGCAGGGTCTGGAAAGTCATAAATTCGAATAAAACAAATTCTTTCGGCATGCCGGTCGGCTATAAACTTTTACCAGGAAATACACCAACATTGCTCGCTCATCCTGATTCTCCTCCGGGAATAAGAGCTTCTTTTGCTAAGCATAATTTGTGGGCTACTCCTTTCAATCAAGGCGAGATGTCGGCTGGAGGAGAAAATTCGGTAATGCATTCCGGGGAAGGAGGACTTGACGATATTACCTCTTCGGATCGCGATATTAGCGAGTGTGATTTAGTTACTTGGTATACATTTGGAGTTACGCATACTCCTCGACCGGAGGATTGGCCTGTTATGCCTGTTGAATATTGCGGTTTTCATTTAATTCCAGTTGGTTTTTTTGAGAAAAATCCAACAATTAATTTACCTCCATCCTGCAATGCAAAAAGTAAATCAAATAAAGATTGAACACGTTGATGCCGAAATATTTAAAATTCACTGACGTAGAAATACATGAACTAAAGTCGGAGATAATTGGAGAGACTTTTGAGATTTTAGTAAAGCAACCTGATCCAGAAGTGCTTGCTTTATTTGATGATGAACCTCTACCAGTGATTTACGGCACTGATGCAAACATATCAGCTGGGAGTTATATCGATACGATTGATGGTTTGCTTCTAGGCGGAGAAATTCCTCCCGTTCTCTTTATAGGTATAAGGTATAAATTAGGTGATGAGCCGGACTTCATGCAGTTTGTTACTAGCAGAACCCGTGAATTCACACCTGCAGAAGATACAGAAAATCAAAAATTAATAGAGCAAATGACTCTCAGAGAGGTTAAGGGTGGAGGCGCTGAAAACTTTTTAAAATTTTTAACAACTGAATTAAGAGACTGGGTATCGGAGAGATTTAATGTCTCGGATGATACTACATACATAGGCGACTCAATGGGTGGTTTGTTTGGGCTTTATACATTATTTACAGAACCAAAGGCTTTCAAGCGTTACGTTATTGGTAGCCCATGGCAAGAATGGAATCACCCTGCAACTTTTGAGCTTGAGAAAAAGTATGCAGAGAATAATGATGACATGGAAGCTATCGTTTATATGGCCTCAGGTGCCGAAGAGCACATCATCGGTCCTCATTTAGAAAAAATGAACACTGTTATGGTCGAGATATTTTCCAAAGCTAAGACTGCAGAATATACTCATCAAATGATAGAGAAGTTAGAAGAAAGGAAGTATCCGAATCTTAATCTGAAGGGTCAGATTTTAGAGGATGAAACTCACTTCACCATTATGGGCGCCTTGTTTGCAAGGGGTCTGAGGTATGTATTTAACGTTGATTGATTAATATGAAGAATTTAAAAAATAGAAAATGGACTTTGGCTAAGCGACCCGTTGGTATGGTCGGAGAACATAACTTTTCTTTTGAGGAAGAAGAAGTGCGGGATATTGAAGAAGGTGAGTTTTTAATAAAAAATTTGTATCTTAGTTTCGATCCTGCTCAAAGAGGCTGGATGGAAGACAGAAAAAGTTATGTACCTCCTGTTGGTATAGGAGAAGTCATGAGAGCCGGTTCTGTTGGTCAAGTGATTGAATCGAATAATCCCAATTACAGTGTAGGAGATAAAGTACAGGGCACATTCGGTTGGCAAGAATATGCGATATCAGACGGGAAAGGAATTTTAAACGCTACCATTATTCCGGAAGGTGCCTCTCTTACTGCGCCTTTGAGCGTATTTGGGATAACAGGTTTAACGGCTTACTTTGGATTGCTAGATATCTGTCACCCAGAAGAAGGTAATACTGTTCTTGTGTCAGGTGCAGCAGGCTCAACTGGATCGATAGCTGCACAGATTGCAAAATTAAAGGGCTGCAGAGTCATAGGAGTAGCCGGAGGTGCCGAGAAATGTAGATGGTTGACGGAAGAGGCAAAAATAGATGCAGCAATAGATTACAAAGCCGCTAATTTGGCAGAAGTGATTCCAGAATTATGTCCAGAAGGTATCGATGTTATTTTTGATAATGTTGGTGGTAATTTTTTAGATACAGCTCTCATGAATATTAATCAGAGTGCCAGAATTGCAATTTGTGGCGCTATATCAGGTTATAACAACGAAACGCCGGCTCCGGGTCCTTCGAATTACACGGCTTTGATCATTCAAAGGGCAAAAATGGAAGGTTTTATCGTCCTTGATTACATTGATAGATTCCCAGAGGCAATAGCGGAGTTAATGCAATGGGTGCAAGAAGGGAAAATAATTTATCAAGAAGACATACAAGAAGGAATCGAGAATGCACCTGAAACCCTTTTGAGACTTTATACGGGTAAAAATGTTGGTAAACAACTTCTTAAAATTGCTGACCCTGATTGATTTATGACCCCGTTCTTGTCTAAATTCTATTTTTGATTATGAGTGTTAGAGAAATTATAAAAATGGGTAATCCTGTTTTGAGGGAGATAGCTGAAGATTTCTCTCCTAAAGAAATACTTAGTGAAGAGACACAATCTTTAGTTGAAGACATGTGGGATTCTATGGAAGCAGCAGGTGGTATTGGTCTAGCGGCACCGCAAATTGGAATTTCAAAGCAACTTGCAGTTATTAGACTTCAAGAACAATCAGATAGATATCCTGATATGAAAGACAGCGAGGACTTCGTAATTTTCAATCCTAAAATAACAGTCCTTGATGAAACCGAGCAGGGTTTCTGGGAAGGTTGCTTAAGTATTCCTGGTTTGAGAGGGTATGTCGAAAGACCAAGAAACATAAGAGTGGATTATCTTGACGAAGATGCAAAACCTAAATCAATTGAGATTGATGAATTTTTGGCAACAGTATTTCAACATGAAATAGACCATTTAATCGGAAGGCTATATGTTGATAGGATGAAAGACATAACTACTTTGACCTATGAAGATGAAATGGTTCTAGAGTCAGCAGAGAATTAGAATTCGAGAATTAGGGGAGAACAATGGAAATTGAAGACAGAATTAGAGCAGCATGGGAAGGAAGAATCTCTGGCTGCCTTCTTGGAAAACCTGTTGAAATGGTTTCGATGAGAGAAGGACCAAATGGTCTGAATAATTTCTTAGAAGAGTCCGGATCACTTCCACTTAGAGATTATGTGAAGTATATGGATCATCCTTTACTTAGAGGTGCGAATAAGAGGTGTTGCTTAGGAATGATAGATAAGGCCGAGGTCGATGATGACATAACATATCTTGTCTTAGCTTTAATGATGATGGAACAGTATGGATTAGACCTTACTACCGATGATGTAGCACGGTCTTGGATAAATCTGCTTCCAGTTGGAGCGACTTTTACTGCCGAGAGAGATTCATATCTTAAACTAATCGAAAAATCGAATATGGCTTATCAGTTTGGGGGTCCTAGAGACTTTGATTTTGAAGAAATTAATGATGGCGATTATAACGATTGGATAGGGGCTCAAATAAGGATCGATATGTATGGTTGGTTGCTTCCGGGTAAACCTAAATTGGCAGCAGATCTTGCTAGGAGAGATGCGATGCTGTCTCATAGGTCTTGTGCAGTTGAAGCATCTGCATATATTGCTGCACTCTGTGCCTTAGTACCCGTCTCCTCGACCAGAGAGGAAGCTGTAGATGCCGCTTTAGAACTGATAGCAAAGGACTCTCTTGCTTATGAGGCAGTTAAGATTGGTATCCAATTCAAGAATAAAGATGCTTCTAATTTACATGATCATTATGGTGACATGTCTCCTGTTCACAGTTTAAATAACTTAGCCGTGGTGGTTTGGGCTTTTTTGTCTTTTCAGGATTCGTTTGACGAAGCGATAGGTGAAACTATTTGTTGTGGATGGGACACCGATTGCACAGGGGCTACAGTGGGAGGCTTAATTGGCTTGGATAAAGGTACTATCCCAAACTCTTGGACAGAGCCATGGCAGGGAAGAGTAACAACAGCAATTGCAGGAGTGGGTGAACTGAAACTTGATCATTTAATCGAAAGAACCTGTATTTTAGTCAAAAAGTTTTCTGCTGAATCTGATCTGAAATAACTTCTAATGCAAAATCGCATTTCTGTATTCGGAAGTATAAATATGGACTTGGTTATATATAGTAATTCCAGTCCATCTGAAGGAGAGACTATATTTGGAAATAACTTTGAAACTTTCCTTGGAGGAAAAGGAGCCAATCAAGCTGTTGCTGCAGCGCGAATGGGCTCAGAGGTTTCATTTGTTGGCAAAGTTGGTAGTGATTTATTTGGGAAAATATTAAAGGAAAAATTAGAATTAGAAGACATAGAAACTGAGTTACTTCAAGAGCATACCGGCGAGTCAGGAGTTGCCTTTATTAATGTCATAGAGAGCACTGCGCAAAACCAAATCACAGTTATCTCAGGTGCAAATTCTCATGCTCAATCAGATCAATTAAGTGATGAAGCCCTCTCTTCATCAGAAATAATTCTTTCTCAACTAGAGGTGCCCCTGCAAGAAATAGAAAAACTATTTTCGAGAGCTTCCAATAAAGGTTGTTTGCGCATTTTGAATGTTGCGCCTGCTCTGCAGCTTAGTGAAACTCTATTTAATGAAACAGATATATTTTTAGTAAATGAACAGGAGTTATCAGCATTATCTAATAAACCCCTAAATGTAGATGACATAGGCTCCATAAAAGAGTGTATTGATTCCTTGCAACTGAATGATGATCAGTCAATAGTTGTGACTTTGGGTTCTAAGGGTGTGTATGTCCACCAACACAATAAAAATGAATTTTTCTCGGGTCATAAAGTTAATGCTGTTGACACTACAGGTTCAGGTGATTGCTTCATCGGAGCTATGGCAAGTAATATGCTTTTGAGTAAAAATTTATTCGAATCCGCAGACCTTGCAAATAAAGCTGCAGCTCTCTCTGTGACAAAAAAAGGGGCCTCTGTTTCTATGCCGAGGAGACAAGAGGTTATAGATTTTTGGAGCTAAAGATTAATTAAAAAGTCCAAGACTCTTTCTTGAAATATAGCATTAAAGGCATCAACATCTATATCTAAAGCTACCTCAGAGTTAGGTTTCGGTTTGAATATTTGACCCATAATGGATTCATTGAATTCACTTACCGTTTGTCCGTCTGTATATTCGCCCTTAGTTTCTACAGTAACAAAAGCATCTTTGAATGTTGCTATTTCTGGCATAAATGAAAGAGCCATAGCCAATGAATCATACAAATGCAGACCTTGATCAACTATTTCCTTATTGGGATTTATTTTTAACCATGGATCAACAGACTGCTGCACGAATTGGCAAAAGTCATGTTTATTTGAACCAATTTCGTTGAGCTGCTCTCTTCCAAATCTTGTTTTATGACAAACATCCAAGGGAACCATTCTTATAGGAATTCCAGAAGCAAAAACTTTTGCAGCTGATTCCGGATCGGCCCATACATTAAATTCTGCAGACGGAGTTACATTTCCTTGAACGGTTGCGGCTCCTGCCATCATTGTAATTTTATTAACATGATCAGATAATCCTGGATCCTCATCTAATGCATGTGCGATGTTCGTTAAAGGACCTATTGTTACAAGCTCAATTTCACCGGAGTTTTCTTTAGTTATTTCGGTTATAAACTTTGCTGCACCTTTCTTATCATTTTCTAATGATACCAACGGTGTGATTTGCTCCATACCATCCCTATCGCTCAACCATTTTCTTTTCTCATTCCTTTCATCATCATAAGTACCAGGTCTGCCAGTATGCACAGGTATATTTTTATCTAGCATATCTACAAGATATAGGGCGTTGCTATACCCTCTTTCAACCGGAACATTTCCTTGAACCGTTGTGATTCCCAAAATTTCAAGTTCTGGTGAGTTCATTGCAAGCATAATTGCAAAACAATCTTCTGGATCTCCCCCTTTTGTTCCCATTGCTGGGTCAGTATCAATAATTATTTTCTTTTTCATCTTTCGTGATATGTTAACCCTTTATATAGGTAAAAGGGAGAAATGCTTATGCGGCCTATTGTTGAGACCAAGACCGGTCCAGTACAAGGTTTAATTGAAAATTTTAGTGGAACTGAAGGGTATTCTTTTAGAGGCATACCTTATGCAGCAGATACATCAGGTGATAATAGATGGCGCGCTCCGCAAGATGTTGAACCATGGACAGAGAATTTTGATGCAAGCTCATTTGGTCCACAATGTCCGCAATTTCGATCTGGAGAGGGTGGCTTTAGAGGTTCAATAGCTAAAGCATTTGAGGTTGAAATGCCCAAAGAGGAACCGCCTGAACAATCAGAAGATTGTTTAAGACTCAATGTCTACAGCAAAGATCTGAATCCCAACAAAAAAATGCCAGTTATGTTTTGGATTCATGGCGGTGCCTTGAGATTTGGGTCGGGAGACGTTTATTTACCTGATGGAATTCT
>JGI24820J26691_1000270_pt1 | contig 15175 bp, 11 predicted proteins | sample METZYME_5_50m_FD_26691 | JGI IMG/M metagenome (IMG submission 26691) | reverse complement strand
TTATCTATGCCAACAATTTTATTATAAAGCCAATAAAAAATAAGCATAAACCCTAATAGTATTGCTCCTAATGCTGCTGTCAGACCCCAATTAAGAGTAGTCTTTAGATGGTAAGCGATCCAACTACCAATTAGTTTTCCATCTTTGCCGCCGACTAATTCGGGAGTAATAAAATATCCTATTGCCAAAACAAATACAAGAAGACCACCTGCACTCATTCCCGGAATTGTTTGAGGAAGATAAACTCTCCAAAAAGCCATAGCTGGTTTGGCACCTAAGTTTTGAGCCGCTCTCATGTGGCTTTTGGGAATAACTCTCATTACACTGTATAATGGCAATATCATAAAAGGTAATAAAATTTGTGTCATAGCAATGAGTGTTCCTGTTTCATTATACACCATGGCAATTCTACCATCATCATTAAGTACGCCTAGCCATACCAGAACACCATTTATAACTCCTTTTTGCTGCAACATAACAATCCAAGCTGTAGTTCGAACTAGTAATGATGTCCAAAATGGCAATAAAACAAAAATCATTAAAAGGTTGCTGTATCTTAGAGGTAGATTTGCAAGTAAATGAGCAACAGGAAAACCAAGTATCAAACAAAATACTGTTACATATATACTGACCTTCAATGTTTTAATCCAGGTGGCTACATAAACTCGTCTATTTTCTTCTTGTTGAACAACGTTTAACTCTTCATCGAATGTTCTATCGATGGCATTCCAATAATATATGGATGTTTGATTGTTAACCATTTGTCCCATGGCATACCAATAAGAAGGGTCTGCCCATTTATCATTGGNCTNTATTAAAAATTCTTTATAATTATCTGGCANCTCATCTTTTTTAACTGCTTTTTTTATTGCTCTTGATGTTTTTTTAATTAAACTTTTCCANCCTGACTTAGAATAGTTCATTCTTGTTAATGCTCTACCAACTTGAATTTTATCACCATAAGCAAGTTCTTCGAATAANGCTCTGTACACTTCTTCTGGAGGTAGTTCGTCTTTTTCTTTATCCCATTTTTTGTATTCTTCAAATGTATTTGGGAAGACAGTGTTTATTTGACTATCATCGACACTTCTAAGAAGCATATCACCAATTGGCAAAACAAATGTAACTATAATAAAAAGTAATAAAGGAAATACTAATAGGAAGGCTCTAATCTTATTCCTGCGTTCAGCCTTTTTTAGACTTTGCTTAAGTGGAACACCGTCTGTTGTAAGTAATTCTGCAGTAGAAATAAAAACCTCCTAAATTAAAAAGGCGAGATAAATCTCGCCTTTAAATTAAATTATTGTCGTTAGTATATCAAGCTTAGTTACCCATCCAAGCTGCATAACGTTCATTAATTTCTGCACCGTTATCTGACCACCATTGTGGATCACTCACGATTGAAACTGCTAAACGCTCTGGCGTGTTAGGCATATGAGGCATGATATCTACTCCACCTGGTCCCCATGGCTCATTGTTTACAATGATTGGAATACCAGATGCTCTCATTGGTCCATAAGTAATATACTTAGCTTGTTCNGCTTGTGCTTCTGGAGTTGATGCGTGCCACATGAAATCAAGTGCTGCATCTCTGTTAGGAGCTCCNCTCATTAAGCATAAATATTCTTGGTCAAGAACNTGTCCTTCCCAAATATATTCAAAGTTTTCACCTTCTGCTAAGTTAGCTGCACCTACACGACCGTTATAAGCAATNGCCATTACAACCTCACCACTTTTTACTAATTCTAGTGGCTTTGATCCTGAAGACCAAAATACTACGTGATCTTTAATAGTATCTAGTTTTTCGAATGCTCTATCAAGTGCACCAGTTTGTTTTTCTAAAACTGTTGGTACTGCATTTGGCTCAACACCATCTGCTACCATAGCTTTTTCAACTATACCAGTTGCCCATGTATGAATACCTCTTTTACCAGGGAATTTTTCCACATCAAAGAAGTCAGCCATGCTATCTGGTTTTTCACCAGGAAATGCATCTGGGTCATAGAATACAACATAAGTCCAGAAAATTTGTGGAACACAACAATCCCAACCTGAGTGATACTCAAGTCCGTTGTTTTCCATATCTTCTGCCATTGACTCACCGTCAGGTCCTGGAGCAGCATTAGCTGCAATTTCAGCTGAAATGTCTTCGAAAAGACCTTCGTCACAACCAGTGATTGCATCACCAGGTAATACATCAACTAAGTCCCAAGTTACGCTTCCACTTTCTACTTGAGCTCTTACTTCTCCTAAACCTCCGTTGTAGTTTTCGAATACAATTGAGCTAGGATCAGAATATGTGTCAGCATATGCTTTTTGTTGACTTTCTGTATAAGCACCACCCCATGATGCAACTGTTACAGCACTAGCTGCAAAAGGCGCAAAAATGACGGATGCGAATAAGAAGGCTTTTAAAAATTTAGACATATATATCCTCCTATTTTTTAGTTAACTAATCTTAAGATTATGTCTGTAATGATTTCGTAATAACATGTTGAAAGATGAAAAAAAAGGGCAAAAAACAAAAAAAATTGGCTAATATTGTAGCATTTAGATAGTATTAAATGTCTAATGCTCTAACATCATCAGGATTCCAGCTTAAATTTAGCACATCTCCTTCTTTATGACTAAAACTACCTTCATTAGGTACTTTGACAATAAATTCGTTGTCGCCACATACATCAAGCCTAGCTCTTATATGATCGCCAAGGTATATCAATTCTTCAATTTTTCCCTGAAAATTATTAGCATCTGGATTAGTGCTATCAATTGTAACTCTTTCAGGTCTTATTGAAAGTTGAGTTTTATCACCAACACCATTCACATTAACTTTTAATGCTTTAACAGTCCCATGACCATTATCTAAATCTACAGTGCAAGTATTACCATTCACTTCTTTTACCACTCCATTAAGAGTATTATTCTCGCCAATAAATTTTGCTACAAAAGAATTTTCTGGCTTTTCATATAATATATCAGGAGTTGATAGTTGTTGAACTACTCCGTCATTGAATACTGCTATCCTGTTCGACATTGTAAGTGCTTCACTTTGATCATGTGTAACATAAACGACTGTTATTCCAATCCTATCGTGAATATGTTTAATTTCATATTGCATTTGCTCTCTCAAATTTTTATCAAGAGCGCCAAGAGGCTCATCCATCAATACGAGTCTAGGTTCAAAAACAAGAGCTCTTGCTAAAGCAACTCTTTGTTGCTGACCTCCAGATAGTTGTGCAGGAAACCTTGTACCAAAGCTACCAAGCTCAACCATATCGAGTGCTTTCTGCACTTTTTCTTTAGTATCAGCTTTTGACATTTTCCTAACTTCTAGTGGAAATGATAAGTTTTCCGCCACTGTCATATGAGGGAATAAGGCATAGTTTTGGAAAACCATTCCAATTTCTCTCTCATAAGGCGGTATCTTGCTTATAGGTTTAGTATCTAGAAAAATTTCTCCGTTTGTTGGAGTTTCAAAACCGGCTAACATCATTAAGGTTGTAGTTTTTCCAGAACCTGATGGTCCTAGCATGGTTACAAATTCTCCCTTAGCAATGTCTAAGTTTAAATTTTTTACAACTAAAACTTCTCCATCATAGCTTTTGTCGATTTTCTCGAATTTTACGAAACTTTTAGATGAATCATTCATATAATTTATTTTGTAATGATGCTTGAATAACCGCCAGAAAACAAATAGTCAAAAGTTAATTTAAAAAATGTTCATATTTGGAGTTATTTTTGCATTAGTAGCTGGGATTTTATTTGGTTTAATAGGNCCTACTACCAAAATTGCTTACAATGCAGGTGCATCTGTTGGATTAGCAATTTTTTTGAGATATGCGGTTGCATCTATTATTATACTNCCATTTGTTCCATATCAAAAAAANCTTATAAGTAANTATAAAAAAAATTTCAGATACTTTTTGTCTATTGCAGTTGGTTCAATATTTTTAACTCTTGGATTATTNACTTCAGTTATTTTTATTGAAGTAAGTTTAACCATTCTCATTTTTTGTCTTTATCCAATATANGTGCTNCTTTACTCTATAATTATTGATAAAGAAAAAATTTTGTTAACCGTAAAAATTCTTTTTTTTATAACTTTTTTAGGAATTGTTATGGTCCTTGGACCATCATTTAAAGTAATAAATATAGTGGGTATTCTTTTAGCAATTGTTGCGTCTCTTGGTGCCACAAGCATGATTATAATTAATCAAAAAATGTCTTTAAAAAATATTTCACCAATACCTATCAATATTTTTATAAATATTTTTAATACTATTTTCTTTTTTATAATATTAAAAATTTTTTTTTCATTAAGCTTTAGTTTTTCTATAAATATTTATCTTTTAATTTTAATTCCTTCAATTTGTTATAGTTTTGCACTTTTATCACAATTAATTGCAATTCCTAAAATAGGTCAATCTTACACTGCTTTATTTCTTTATTTAGAACCAGTTGTAGGCGTACTTGGTGCAGTTTTTTTATTAAAAGAAAATTTAGAAACTTATCAAATTACTGGGGCTTTTATAGTGATCGTAAGTTTATTGTTAGCCTCTTATATTAGTAGTAAAAATTAGAATTGATTTTTCATAAAATTAAACCAATTTTCACCAACAATTTTAGCAGCTACTTTTTCTGAAATGTTATTTTNACACATTGTTGTAAACAAATTTTTTAAATCACTTGGTTGCTTATACCAACTTGGTAATTTAGGCCATTTAGGATTCTTATCTTTAGANTCACCNTAATCAATTTTTTTGGTCCATTTTCCATTTCTCATCCACATAACAACATCATCTGGCCAATTTAAACAAAGATCAGATCCTATTCCAATATTATCTTCGCCAATTAAATTTATTAATTCTTTAATCATTGAGCAAAATTCTTCTGCTGTACATTCACCTAAATTTTTAAGATGGTATGGATATAAGCTTAAGCCAATAAAACCATTTTTGTTTGCTAGTTGCTTTAATACATCATTATCGATATTTCTAATTGATTTGTGAAAGAATGTTGGATTTGCATGAGATATTGCTACTGGTTTATTTGAAAATTCAATAGCCTCAATACATGTTTGCTTTCCTGCATGACTAAGATCAACAATCATACCAAGACGATTCATCTCTTCAATAACCGCTTTTCCAAATCTTGAAACACCTGAGTCTTTAGGCTCAAAACATCCGCCCGCAAGTGGCGTTTGATTATTGTAAGTCAATTGCATAAATCTCAAACCCTTTTCAAAAAATTTTTCAACAAGAAAAATATCGTTTGCAATTGGAGCAGAGTTTTGAAAACCAAAAATTATAGCAACTTTTTTATCTCGTTTAGCTTTTAAAATATCTTTTGATGTCTTGCATGAACAATAATGTCATGATGCTCATTAAAAAGATTATTCCAAAAACGAATTTTTTCGAATGACTCTTCAGTGTTTTCCCAATACACTAATGTCGCATGAATTGCAGTTAATCCAGCTTGGTGGGCATTTTCAAACAATTCCCTAGTCCAATTACAATACTCCAAGCCGTCGATTAGAATAATATCTTCACTTATTTTTGACATAGATTAATACTTCTATTAATGAAAAAATTAAAATTAACTATAGATATTTTATAAATGTTACAAAAAGTTAGAGAAAATGACAACTATATGAAATTAGCAAGAATGGGATCCCGTTATCCCTCAAGGCTTAGTTTTTCCAGAAGTATGTTAAGAAGATTAGTTAACGATAATTGGAAGATAAATAAATCTAAATTTGACTTAGATAAAGATGGATATGGTACAGTTGTTTATGAAATTATTATTAATGAAGAAACTTATTCACTCGTATGCTTTTCTGCTTTTTTGGATGATAAGGATAGAAGTGACCGCGTAATTGCTAGTAAGTGGGATACGGCTTATACATTACATGTAGGGAAATTATCAGATGAAGATCTTAAAAGATTAAAAAAAACAATTCCTCTTCAAGAGTCAGGAAGGAATTCTCCCAACGAGTTAATTCTTAGTAGGGCAAATAAAAGTGTTAGATTGTTTCAATACGTTGTTGATTGTCTTTCAAGTGGTAAGCAGCCCGATATTAATGAGATTAATAAAGTTGGCTATTTATTAAGAACAACTGCTGTTTACGGTAGTGGTAAATTTGGTTTATCAGACTTTACTAACACAAAAAATACAACTGTATTCAATCAACCTTTTAGAGCAGAAATGTTGTCAGTTTATTTAATTAGAGAATTCAGTGTGGAATTAGTTGAACATGTTGCAAAACAAGCAAATCCAGAAAAGGCAGTTAAGCTAAATAGAGAGATCAAGCAGCATTTAGGAATTGGTAATTCAACAGGCCTGGGAATGGCTCCATTTATAATTAAACATCCTAAATTAATTAATAAGTGGATGAGTCAGTATACAAAAACTTTAGAAGAAATTATTTCGATTGATTTAGAGAATATTCTTTTTGAAAAGTATCAGAAACTATTAAATAAAGCTTTAAATTATCTTCAAGAAGTAAACACAAGTGATGAATACCAAATTAATAAAAATAATTTAACAATTGAAGATTTAAAAAAATATATTCGTTATGTTAAAAATATAAATCTTTCTCAAAATTTAAAATGGCAAGATATTTTAAACTATTGTGATTCAAACTTTAACAATGATACACAAGAAATAGCCAGAGTACAATTAATTGAATTGTTTCCACAAATTTCAGAAAAATTAGCAGAAGATATGGCTGATGAAGAAATAATGGATATAGATGGCAACCAATCTCTCAGTGATTTAAAAAAAATAATAAATGATAGGTACTCTTGGGCAAAAAATATTGATTTTAATAATAGAGATAGCAACTATTTATTCTGGTATGTATCAGCAGCAAAACTAGAACCAAGACTAGGTGAGAGATATAACGAAAAAGGCAGTGAATTAGAACAAAATTTAGGTATCGCTAAAATGGTAAGCGATTTATTTAAACAAATTAAAGATTTAAATGAAAATCAATTAATATGTGAATTTTTATTAGAGAAACCTCAATTCAGAGGCATTATTAAAAGAATTCAATCTTTGAAAAATTATCCATTTTCAGAAGTTGAAGATAATGTACTCGATAAAAAAACAATACCAATTGATATGTTAAGATTTAAACTATCATTTTTTGGTGCAAATCGTTATGACCCCAAGTCGGACAGATGGTTAAGAGTGAGTTTTTTTTCTGGAGCACCTTATCTATCTGATCTCAATAATAAAAATGTAGACGAATGGGGTTTTGCCACAATGAATTCCTATTAAAATTTGTGAGTTATTCTTACTACGAAGTTTATACTAATACTCAAAGAGCTTTTTCAGGATTAGGTTTCAGTTATGGATCTGATGAAGATGCTGCATTTATTACAAGTTGGCTTGAATTATGTGGTTTGATGGAATCAAATTATTAAATTTAAAAATTAAAGATTTAGATAATAGTTTTAATGCTAATATAGATCCATCAAAAATTAATTCTGACTTTGATTGTAATCATAAATCCACATTAATGATAGGGCCTGGATTAATTGATTTTTTAATATCAAAAGTAAATAATAATATTAATTTCAAAATAACTATGAGGAATTGTGATGATCCTATATTTCTCATACCGTTACTTTATAAATATGCAAAAAAAAATATTAATTCACAAATTATTTCAAGTCATAAAATTCAAACACAAATAACTGATAAAAATATTGCAGTTAACAAAGAAATTATTTCTACAACTTATCAAGAAGATTTTGACTTATTACTTACTAAAAATACTATTAATGAACAAAAATTAGATATTCATATTCAATCATCAAAAATAAATGAAATGCTTTCTAATGGCATTAATCCTGATAAAAAATCTTGGGATCAAATATCTGAAATTGCTTTTAGAACCTTTGTTCCCGAGTCTGAGGAATCTAGATCAAAAGGTGCTGGAGGCGGTGACGCAAATGACTAATTTACTACGTGTAAATCTCTAGGAACATTTGTGAGAAGTTCATAACCTGTTTCTGTTACCCTAACTGATTCACTTAATTCTAATCCCCAAGNATCCATCCACATACCACACATAAGATGATATGTAACATTAGGCTNTAAAAGTGTCTTTTCATTTTTTCGGATACTCAGTGTGTGCTCTCCCCAATCAGGAGGATAACCAAGNCCAATTGAATAACCAGCCCTTGATTCTTTTTCTAATCCATATTTTTCTAGTACTGACCAAAAAGCNACTGCTACGTCATGACAAGTATTACCTGGTTTTGTTTTTTCTAAAGCTCTTTCAATGCCTTCATTAGTAGCTTTCAAGGTATCGGATATTTTTAAATCAGGTTTACCTATGTATACTGTTCTTGACAACGCACAGTGATAACGATGCTTAACACCACCTAATTCAATTATCGTCCCTTCATTATTTTCAAATTTTTTTTCACTAGGAGTTAAGTGAGAGGCTGATGCTGATTTTCCACTTGCTAGTATCAAACCAAGGCCTGCATACTCTCCTCCCATTTGTGTTGAATCATTTCCTCCAATAAGAGTATTTTGAATTTTACCTGCAACTGTACTTTGTTTAACACCTTCTTTTATTGAGTCAAAAGCAGTTTGCATTCCTGCTTTGACAAGTATACCTGCATCTTTCATATACTTTATTTCATTCTCAGATTTTATATATCTAACCCAATTAATAAGAAGATGTGCATTGATAAATTTAGCATTTGTTAAATTATCTATTAATCTCTTATGATTTTCTGCAGTATAATAGTAGCTATCCATTTCAACACCAATATTTTTATCTGACCATTTTTTATCTTTAAACATCTGAACAACAAAATCATATGGATGCAATGGTGGAGATTGGATAAGATTTTCAGGGTAACCGAATATGTTTTCTTCATTTAAATGTGTAGTTATTCTTGCGCCATTTGAGTCTTGCTTTCTTCCAAACCAATAAGGTTGCTCTTCATCAATAGAAACTATTACACCTTGTGGAACATAAAATGACCATCCATCATATCCAGTTAGATAATTCATATTAGAAGGATCAGTAGTTAATAAAATCTCAATACCTTTTTTATTCATAGAATCTTTTACTTTTGTAATTCTAGAATTAAATTCTTCTTGTGAAAATATCATAACAACTTAGGTAATTTTTTTATCTATCTAATACTTCATATCCAAACTGATCTGCAGTTTCAAGAAGGATCTCCCAAATTGACAATGCAAAACCTCTTGGTATGTATAAACAATAATTATTTAAAGATATTTTGAATAATTTAACACTAACATGATGAATTGCAGTGCTTGCAGAAGATAAATCAGGAAAATTTTTGTTTCTTAAATCTATGGGAAGATGTCTATTTAAAAATAACGTTGAGCTATCTCCTTTAATTTCAATACCAGTAAAAGCATGAGACATATCTAGGGTTGTTGCAATTTCCTCACTTATTTCTATTTCCCTATTGAATAACCAAAATTTCAAAGGCTCCATTCTCCACAATGAATTGTTTTCAACAACAATCCCTTTATTAAATGTGGGAATATTATTAATATTTAATTTTTTAATTAATAGATTATTGAGTTCGTTAAGTTTTTCAGGCCAGCAAGCAATTTGTGTGATTTCTAAGTTTTTGATTTCTTTAAATTTTAATGAATGTTTTTCATATCTGGAATATTTACCAACCTTATAAAGAGTTTCTAATGCAGAGTGTCTAAGCATACATTCTTTCTCCTTTTGGATCAATCATATGAGGAGAAACAACTTTTAAATTCATTTGTTTATTTCTTACTGGATCTGCACCAACTAAAGTAGTATTTTTCCACTTATCTAAACCACCTTCAACAAAGCCAATACCTATCCAATGTCCAAGCTCTGGAGAATGTGTAACAGATGTAATCCTTCCAATTCCTTGACCTTTGACATTATTTTTTTCACAAACAATAGTTCCTGCATTGAATGTCTCTTTAAGATCAGTAGGAAAAAACCCAACTAAAGTTTCTCTGTTATCAGCACTTAATACGCCGCGTTTTCTCATAGCACTGCCAATATAAGATTTTTTTATAGAAGCCATTTTACCTAACCCAGCATCATCGATTGTAACTCTTCCATCTAATTCAGCACCGGTTACGTGACCCTTTTCAACTCGAAGTGCTCCTAATGCCTCCAATCCATATAAACAACCATTAAACTTTTGTGCATTTTCCCATAGTAAATCCATCATTGTATTTGCAAAATCTGATTTAATATAAACTTCAAAAGCTAATTCACCTGAAAAACTAATTCTAGCAATTCTACATGGAATTTTTCCTTTTAAGAAAGTTGATATCACTCCCATAAAAGGGAAATTTTCATTTGTGATCAATGAAGGATCTTCAACACATTCATTAAGAACTTCTCTTGATTTAGGACCCGCAACTGCAGCACCTGCCCATTGTTCAGACACACTAGTTACATTTACTTTTAGATTGGTCCATCTAGTTTGTAATAATTCCTCTAACCAAGCCATTACTTTTGCAGCTGCGGCAGTAGATGTAGTCATAAAATATTCATTTTCTGATAAACGCCAAGATGTACCATCATCCATAACAATACCATCATCTCTTAGCATGATGCCATACCTGGCTTTTCCAACTTGTAGTTTAGCAAAAGCATTTGAGTATATCCTATTTAAAAATTCTGTTGCGTCTGGTCCTTGTACTGCAATTTTACCTAATGAAGTTACATCACAAATTCCTACTGTCTTTCTTACAACTGTTGCTTCTCTAATGTATGAATCACTGAGCGTTTCATTTTGTTTTGGATAGTACCAAGGACGCTGATACAAACCAACTTCAATCATCTTTGCACCATGATCAATATTCCATTGATGCATAGGGGTAACTCTTAATGGTCTAAAATGCTTACCAACATTCCTGCCACTTAAAGCACCTACAGGTACTGGTGTATAAGGTGGTCTAAATACAGTTGTTCCAACTTCAGGAATTTCTTTATTTAAAAGATCTGCCATTAAAGATAGTCCAATAATGTTTCCCATTTTTCCTTGATCATTAGCCATACCTAGAGTTGTGTATCTCTTAAGATGTTCTACTGAAATAAAACCTTCACGATGAGCTAATCTTACATCGTCAGCTGTCACATCATGTTGATAATCTACAAAACTTTTTGAACGTGATTTTTTATATTTTATTTCATAAAGTGGTTTAATTGGGTTTTTCCATCCACCCGGTTTAGGAAAAAAATAATTTGTTTTAGATATACCCAAACGATTTAACGCATCGGTAGCACCTGCAACTCCTGATGCAATACAATCATCTTTATTCCACAATCCTCTTGAGGAGCCAATCATCGTTATATTTTCTTTCGTATCATTTGGAATAAAACATGCATTTTCTGGATCCCATTTAGGTTTTACACCTCTATGAGATAATAAATGTACCGCAGGAGACCATCCTCCAGATAAAAGAACTTGGTCACAGCTAATTGTGTCAACTTTATTAATATCTTCACTTTTAGAAATATCTAAGCTATCAATTTTTTTTCTCCCATTTATATTATAAGGAACAAAACCTTCTCTAATTTCAAAATTTTTATTTGAATTAACCTCAATGTTAGTTCTTGAGTCTAAAACTGTTACATTTGCTCCAGCTTCTGATAATTCACTTGCAGTTTCATAAACTGAGTCATTATTAGTAGCTATTACAATATCTTCACCAGTTAATACTCCGTACCTATTTAAATAGTGCTTTGAGGCATTTACAGTCATTACTCCCGGTATATCATTATTGTTAAATGCAATATGTCTTTCCAATGCACCTGAACCAACAATTATGTGTTTTGCTCTAATTGTCCAAAATCGCTGACGCGGAAGTGTGCTGTCTGGAATTGATAAGTGATCAGTTACTCTTTCTAACAAACCAACAACGCAATTGTCGTACAAACCAAAAGCAGTGGTCCTAGTCATTATCTTAACACCTAAGCTTTTAAGTTGATTAAAAATGTTAGAGGTAGAAAAATCATTTTCTGATAGTTGATTTCCCCCAAGCTCGCTATCTTGCTCAACTAAAATAACATCTAATTTTTTCTCAGCAGCTTCTATGGCTGCTGCAACGCCAGAGGGCCCAGAACCAACTACAATTACATCACAAAAATCATGAGCATGTTCGTAAGAATCAGGATCAGGCAACCTTGAAGCACTTCCCATACCTGCTGCCTTTCTAATTAATTTTTCGAAAAGCATCCAAATTGCAGTGCCTTTACCCCATTCGAAAGGCGGTATACCCATGAAAGTTTTATAATAAAAACCTGCAGCAAAGAATCTGCCAATATAATTATTTATTCCACCCAGATCAAAATTTACATTTGGAAATGCATTCTGACCACTTGCCTTCAAACCATCAAATAGCTCTTGTGTAGTTGCCCTGACATTTGGATCTCTTCTATCTTTAGAACCAATTGTAACTAATGCTCCAGATTCTTCCACACCACTTGAAAATATTCCTCTTGGTCTATGATATTTAAAACTTCTTCCAACAATACCAATATTGTTAGCTAAAAGAGCAGATGCAAGTGAGTCGCCTTCAAAACCACTAAGTTTTTTATTGTCCCACGTAAAATTTAGAATTTTATCTCTATTGATTTTGCCAAGGTTATTTAATCTCTTTGATTTCATTTATTATTTTCAACTACTTTCTGTAAATCAGGATGACATGGTCTAACACTTTTTATTTCATGTGTTATTGTTGAACGTTCAACTTCAAGCCACATTCTACATCCATTGGAATGATGCCATGTTTCTAATTGAAAACCTCTAATATTTTTTCTAAAAAATATTGCTTCCGTCCATTCTTTTTCAGATGATTCTAAAGAAGGGTAATTAATTGTAGCATCTCCCCCATAGCTAAACTCACTATGATCTCTTTCTCCACAATAAGGACAATTTATTCTAATCATTTAACCGTGCAATTTAGGATCAGGACCAGCGCCACGCTCGTCAATGTTTATGCCTTTTTCAAATCTTTCAAGATTATGGTTGTGAACATAGTTATGTGGGTTTTCATTTGCAATTAAATCTGCAAAATACCAACCTGAAGCAGGGCTAGCCTTAAAGCCTCCATAATTCCAGCCGGCATTTAAATAGAGATTTGAAATAGGTGTCTTGCAAATAAAAAATGAACCATCCATACTCATGTCCATGACTCCTGCCCAGTGCCTTAGTAATCTTATTCTACCTAAGCAAGGAAGTATTGCCATGGCTGCTTCAGCTGAATCTTGAACGATAGGAAGATTACCTCTTTGTGCGTAAGACTTATACCAATCAAGATCTCCTCCAAAAACCATACTTCCTTTATCTGATTGAGATATATAAAAATGCGCTCCTCCCACACCATAAACAACAACTTGATCTAAAAGTGGTTTTATTGACTCTGTAACAAATGCTTGAAGCTTATGAGATTCAATTGGTAGATTTCCTAATTCTGCCATTTGCCATAACACAGATGTATTACCAGCTACTGCAAATCCAACTTTTTTTCCTTTAATTGTTCCTCTTGATGTTTGTATACTTTCAATACTACCATTCTTTCTAGTGATACCTGTTACCTCACAATTTTGAAGAATATCTACACCTAATGAATCTGCTGCTCTAGCATATCCCCAAGCAACTGCATCATGTCTTGCATTTCCAGCTCGTCTTTGAACTGCTGCACCTAAGATTGGAAATCTAGAATCATCATAGTTTAAATGAGGAATTTTTTTCTTTAATGTTTTAAGATCCCAAAGTTCAGCATCAGTACCATGAAGTCTCATAATATTATATCTTCGAGCAGCCGAGTCTCTTGCACCTGGGCTGTGAAATAAAGATACATGCGCTCTTTGACTAAACATTACATTGTAGTTTAATTCATGACTTAAATTCTCCCATAACTTTAGTGAATGTTCATAAAATTCGTGATTACCCGGCATCATATAATTTGAACGAACGATAGTTGTATTTCGGCCAGCATTACCTCCGCCAATCCATCCTTTTTCTAAAACTGCTATATTTTTTATATTGTGATTTTTTGCAAGATAGAATGCCGTTGCTAAACCATGTAAACCGCCGCCAATAATAATAACATCATAATTACTTTTAGGTTCTGGATCCCTCCACTGTCTGGACCAGCCAGATTGGCCATTCAATCCATTCTTAATTACATTCCATGCATTAAATCTAGTCATAAATTGTGATATCTTCTAGTATACTTCCTATTAAATCATCAAAATAAAATGTTTCTATTAATGAAACAAGTGTTATTTAATCGCAGTTTTCTATAAATCTGGCCAGGTATCATTTAGCCTATAACCTTCTGGAAATGGATCATCTTTATCAATATATAAATTTTGTTTCCCAGTAATAAATGCACTTCCAGTTATTCTTGGAATAATGCAATTTTTATTATTAATTAAAACTTCTTTTTCTATACTNGCCTTGAATGTAGANCCNATNATTGACCTTGANATAAACTCCTCACTAATTTGTATTTCATTTTTTTCCTTCATTACTGCCAATCTTGCAGAAGTTCCCGTTCCACACGGGGATCGATCTAGTTTTCCAGGACGTATTACAACGGTATTTAAACCAGTAAGAATAGATTTGCTATTTTTCTCCAATGGTTCAACAAATTGACAAAAAGAAAGATAGTTTAATCCTTCTATAGTAGGGTGTTCAAATCCGATTGTTAAATTAGCTTCTCGCAACAATTCTTTAGCAATTTTTACAAATTTAATAGCATTCTTAGGTTCAATTTTAAGATTAAAATCATTAGCATTACAGATCAAAAAACTGTCACCACCAAAAGCTGTACTTACTTTTATTGAGCCAAAGTTTTTAGTTTTTAAATTCACATCTACTTTATCTGCAAAACAAGCTAGGTTAGTTAGTGTTACACTTTTAACTTTTTTGTTTTCACAAGTTGCAATAACCTTGATTAATCCTCCTGGAGCCTCAAGTATAAGCTCAGTTGTAGGATACTGCATTTTAATTATATTTTTTTCTAGCAACACTGTTGTTACACATATTGCATTTGATCCACTCATGGGTGGATTATCTTCAGGTTCCATAATTATAAAACCTGCATCTGCATTTTTATGTGAAGGTTCTAAAATAATATTACAATGTTTGAATACTCCTCCCCT
>JGI24820J26691_1000269_pt1 | contig 15197 bp, 15 predicted proteins | sample METZYME_5_50m_FD_26691 | JGI IMG/M metagenome (IMG submission 26691) | reverse complement strand
AAAAAATGAATGTTGTAAAAAAGATATTGTGCCTGCCTCCACTGATTAACTTTGGTCTTGGAGTAGGATTAATAGTTGGCGCTTATATTTTTGAAATTTTTGGGTATTACGATCCATGTCCACTTTGCATTCTTCAGCGATGGTCTTTTGCTTTGATTGCAATATGTGGACTAATAATGGCAATTCCTGGCTTGCATAAATTTTTGAAAAAGGGCTTGCTGGTATTTGCGAGCTTATTTGCCTGTTGTGGTAGCATAATTGCTGGCAGACAAATTTATTTACAAAATCTTCCATCAGATCAAATTCCAACTTGCGCTCCTCCAATGGATTTTTTAATGGATACTCTTCCATTCTTTGAGGTAATACAAACTATCCTTCTTGGTGATGGTAACTGTGCTGAATATGAATGGAGGTTTATCCTAAATTTTGCAGAATGGGCTTTAGTGTTCTTTATTTTCTTATTAATTTATAACACTTTCTTTTTACTTAAAAAGTTATAAAAATTGTTATTTTGTAGTATTCCTACATTATGAAATGATAAAAAATGCTTTGAAAGCAGTGATTTCTGTTTGATTGACAATTTTTATCAAATATTTTCAAATTCACTACAATATGGAACATGGGTATACTATTTTTTCAGACAAAGAATGTTGTAGAATCGTTTGAGTAAAGAATTTATGGAAACTAACGCATTAAAAGAAATATTCGAATTAAGCACTGAAGAGCTTATTAAAGCAGCTATTGAAAACAAGGAAGGCGTTATTGCTAGTAATGGAGCTCTTTCTTTGGANACTGGTCATAGAACAGGCAGAAGCCCAAATGACAGATTCATTGTTGAAGAGGAAAGTACATCAAGTCTGATTGACTGGGGCGAAATTAATAGGCCTTTCGATGCAGAGAAGTTCAGTCGTCTCTGGGATAAGGTTGAAGCTTATTTAGCCGAAAAAAATCGCTATCTTTCAAAGGTTCATGTCGGTGCACACAATGATCATTACATACCGGTCAATGTTATAACTGAAAGTGCGGCTCATAGTATGTTCTCAAAGCTAATATTTATTGATCCCGATAAATTTAATCCGCAAGCTAAAAAAGAATGGCGAATAATGAGTGCACTTAATTATGAATGTTCTCCTGAGGAAGATGGTACTAACTCAGATGGTTGTGTAATCATAAATTTTGCTGCAAGAAAAGTTCTTATTGCAGGAATGAAATATGCAGGTGAAATGAAAAAATCTATGTTTTCTGCTCAAAACTTTTTAATGCCTGAGAAGAATGTTTTGCCAATGCACTGTTCTTCTAATGTTAATAAAGATGGTAAAGTTTCCTTATTTTTTGGCCTGTCTGGAACTGGAAAAACTACTCTATCAGCTGATCCAACATGTTCGCTCATTGGAGATGATGAGCACGGGTGGGGTGATGGAGCAGTATTTAATTTTGAAGGAGGTTGCTACGCCAAAACAATAGATCTTTCTGAAAAAAATGAGCCAGTGATATGGAAGGCTATTAAGCATGGCAGCATTATTGAAAATGTTTTCTTGGATGAAAGTGGAACTCCAGACTATTCAAATACATCACTATCTGAAAATGGCCGCTGCTGCTATCCCCGAACACATATTGATGATGCTGTTGAATCAAATGCTGCAGGTGAGCCTGAAACAGTAATATTTCTTACTTGTGATCTTACTGGAGTAATTCCTCCAGTTTCAATATTGTCAAAAGAAGCAGCGGCTTATCATTTTTTAAGTGGTTATACTGCAAAAGTTGGGTCTACAGAAGTTGGTTCAACTGAGTCAATCGGTACAACCTTTTCAACATGTTTTGGGGCGCCATTCTTTCCAAGGCCAGCAGGAGTATATGCAGATCTTTTAATTAAAAGAATAGAGTCTTTCAATTCTAAGGTCTTTCTTGTAAATACTGGCTGGACAGGTGGGCCGCATGGTATTGGATCAAGATTTGATATACCTACAACAAGAAGAATAATAAATGCAATCCAGAATGGTGAGTTAAATGATGTTGAAACCGCCCATATTGATGGTCTTAATTTAAACGTTCCCATTGAAATTAATGGAGTTGATCCTAAAGTTTTGATTCCAAAAAATACTTGGTCAAATCATGATCAATATGATCAATATTTAAAAAATCTTATTGAGCAGTTTAAAGATAATTTTAAAAAATTCTCAGTTAGTGAAGAGATAGTTGCTGCAGGCCCAACCTAAATCAAACAANAANCCATGAGTTNAGATGCGTTTAAAAGCTCTTTAAGAGCCTATAAAGAAAGTGGTTTTTTTAAAGAGCTTAAAATTCTTAGAGGCATTGAAAGAGAATCCTTAAGAGTTGATAAAAACGGAAAGATATCACAAAAAAATCATCCTAAGAATCTAGGGTCTCCTCTTACCAACAAGGACATAACTACTGACTTTTCTGAAGCCCTCGTAGAACTCGTAACTCCCACCTTTGAATCACCGGAAGAGCTTTTTGAACATCTAAATCTTCTTCATAGGTTTTTGTATAGCGAATTAGATGATGAAATGCTATGGAACTTTTCNATGCCGTGTGCATTTAAAAGTGAAAAAGAAATTCGGATAGCTGAATATGGGAACTCAAATAGNGGAATGCTAAAGCATGTTTATAGAAAAGGGCTCAGATTAAGATATGGGTCAATCATGCAATGTGTTTCAGGCATCCACTACAATTTTTCGTTTACGGAAAATTCCTGGAAAACTTTAAATAAAAGTTCAGACCAGGATTTTATAAATGAAAAATATCTTGGCATGATTAGAAATATAAAGAGGAATTTTTGGTTTATCTTAGAACAATTTGGTGCATCTCCTGTAACGCATAAGTCTTATTTATTAGATAGAGAGCACACACTTGAAAAATATAATTCAAGCGATTTATTTCTTCCTTATGCAACCTCTTTAAGAATGAGCGATGTAGGCTACCAAAGCAAAATTCAAGATTCACTAAAAATTAGTTATAACAGGCTAGACGAATTTATAAATGCACTAGTAAAAGGAATTAAAACTCCTATCAAAAAATTTAATGATATGGGNATGTTTGATGAAGCCGGNATTGCGCAACAAATCTCTACAGGAATATTACAAATTGAAAATGAACTTTATGATATTGTTAGGCCGAAAAGATCAGGNCCAAGTGGNTCTCGNCCAGCAACATTATTAAAAACAGACGGCATAGAATATTTAGAATTAAGAGGAATTGATATTAACCCATTCATACCAGAGGGCATTGATGTCAACAAAATAAAGCTTCTTGATATATACATCACTCACTCTTTAATTTCTGATAGTCCTTTAATGTTAGATNAAGAAATTAATGAAATTAGAGCNAACCAAAATATCATGGTATGTGAAGGAAGATTAGAAAATTTAANGTTAAGCAAAGGTGGAGAATTGATTTCTTTGACTGAATTAAGAAAAAATTTTCTAGCTGAATTAGAGCAAACTGCAGAAGCATTGGATGAATATTCAGAAGGTTATCTAAAAGCGTTNCATCTCGAAATAAGCAATANTAAACTGCCAAGTGAAAAAATATTAACTGATATGGAAGATCNGGGTTGTGAATTTCAAGATTATGCATTAAATCAAAGTAAAAGAATTGCTCAGAACTACAAGTCTTCTCATATTNCCGATTTTTCTGCTCTAACTAATTCTGCACTGACCTCAATTGAAAAACTAAGANATCTTGAAAAAAGTTCAAGCATAGATATTAATAAATATGTAGAATTATATAATTCAAAAATTTAGGAAGAATAATGAAAGCTTTGCAATGTGTAGAATTAGCCGGTCCTGAAAAACTAATATTTTCTGAGATAGATGATCCTAAGCCAGGAAATGGTGAGGTTTTGATAGGAATTAAGGCTGCCAGTGTGAATTTTCCAGATGTCTTGATGATCCAAGGGCTTTATCAGAACCAGCCGCCTATGCCATTTATCCCGGGAGCTGAATGCTCGGGTGTAATAGAAGAAATTGGTGAAGGCGTGGATATCTGTAATATAGGTGATCGCGTTTTTGTTATGGCTGGGACAGGTTGTTTTGCTGAAAAGCTTGTTGTTGATGCAACAAGAATAACTTTAATTCCTAAAGTAATGGATTTTCCTGTTGCCGCTGCACTTCCAATGACCTATGGAACATCTTTGTATGCCTTGAAACAAAGAGCAAACCTTCAGCCTGGAGAGACCTTGCTAGTTTTAGGCGCAGCTGGGGGCGTTGGCATAAGCGCCATAGAGATTGGAAAAGCTATGGGTGCAAAAGTAATTGCTGCAGCTTCCTCTGAAGAAAAAACAAAAATTTGTTTAGAGCATGGTGCTGATGAAGCTTTCGTATATCCTTCTGGAAATCTTGATCGTGATCAGCAAAAAGAACTTTCGAATAAAATTAAAGAACTCACAGGTGGGCTTGGAGCTAATGTCGTTTATGATCCGGTTGGGGGTTCTTTTAGTGAACCAGCTATACGAGCCATGGCGTGGGAAGGAAGATTTCTTGTAATTGGTTTCGCTGCTGGAGAAATCCCCAGGCCTCCTCTAAATCTAACGCTATTAAAAAATTGTCAAATTGTTGGCGTTTTTTGGGGCGCTTGGACTTTAATGTTTCCAAATGAGTATGAGAAAAACTTGCAGGAGTTATTTGAACTGCATGCTAATGGTAAAATTAATCCAGAGATTTCAGATAGGTTCTCACTTGAGGAGTCAGCTGCCGCTATTGCACACCTAAAAGACAGAAAAGCTAAGGGAAAGGTAATTATTGATGTTTAGGCAAGCAAGGATTTTATTTTTTTGCTTCGCTTTGACACAATGCTCACAATCAATAGATCTAATGGAAAGACCAATACATAAAAATAATAATNCGTTTCAAAGTGAAGAATACAGGTTGCTTCCGATGGATGGAGCCTATAACACAAGAGAGCTAGGTGGTTATAAAACTACTAATGGCAAATCAGTGAAATGGGGTATGTTATTTCGTTCAGATAAACTAAGTGATATTTCCGAAACTGATCAAAAGTATCTTCAAAATCTCGGCATAAAAAGAATTGTTGATTTTAGATCAGAGGGAGAAAAAACTGAAGATCCAAATAATATACCTGATGGAATAGACTATATTGAGACGCCTATTAATGTTGATGGAGCAATGAGATCAAAGATAGAAGCAGTATTAAAAGGCGAAACAAACAGAGAGATTAAAAGCTTTTTAGTGGATGCAAATGAAGAATTTGTAACTAACTATACAGACGTATATGAAAATTTTCTTAGAGGTCTTATTGTTGAAGATGGTCCAACACTATTTCATTGTACAGCTGGCAAAGATAGAGCTGGTTTTGCAGCTGCAATAACATTGATTGCTTTGGGAGTATCTAAGGAACATGTAATTGAGGACTACATGAAGACTAATGTTTTTACCAAAGATAGGATAGATGAAATGATAGATAAAATTGAACTCATGAGTCTATATCAGGTCGATGCTGAAATTTTGCGTCCATTGATTGGTGTTGAGCGTATATATATTGAAACGGCATTTAATACTGCAGAAGAAAAATATGGCAGTTTGGANAATTTTATAAGGGAAGGTTTAAATATTTCTGATGAAGAAATTCAAATGCTACGAAATAAATTTTTGGAGAGCTAACGAGGGGTTACAACCGACTGGTAAGTCAAAAGAAGCTTCTCCTCATCAAAAGGTGGTCTAAAAAAACCAGTATATTTTCCATCAGGATTAATTAGTAAGATATTATTTGAATGATTCTCTAGATGAGATATGTTGCTAGAATTCATATTTTTAGGCGGCTCGATTACCATGACGTTCAGCTGAGTTGCAAGGCTTAAAAGCATTGGCCTATCTCCNCGTATGCCAATAAATGAATTGTTAAAAGCTTTTGCGTATTTATCTACATCATTTGCTGAGTCATTCTCGGGATCAATAGTTACAAGAAGGACTTGTTTATCACTAAGATCAAATCCTTTAGTTGCTAAAGTTGAATATAAGTTTTTCATTAATGACATCGCCACAGGACATTCTGCTGGGCACCTGGTAAAGCCGAAATAAACTAACGTCCATTTTTCTTTAAAAATGTCCTCATTCAACAGCAAGTTATTAGATGAAAAAAATTGAAAATTAGAAAATTCCTTTGGATTTGGAAATTGATAGTATCCATTTACCAATAATTCGTTTGGAGACAAATATCTTGGAGTGGTTAACTTGTTAATAAACAAAGACAGAACTGCAACAATAAATAGGGCTATTAAGGTTAAAGAAATTTTTATATTCCTGCTCATTTCTAAATTAAATAATGATCGATCAGCAAAGCTGCAAAAATAAGAAAAATATAATAAATGGAATAAATAAATGTTGGAAAAGCATATTTATTATTTTCATCAAAATACAATGCAACGGCGTAATATAAAAATATAGACCCCAACACTAATGCTGAAATAAGATAAAAAACTCCAGACATCATTACAACAAATGGAAATATGCTCACTAAGACCATAATAATTGTGTATAGAATGATTTGAAGTTTTGTAAACTGAACACCATGGGTGACTGGCAGCATGGGAATATTTTCTTTTGCATAATCGTCTTTTCTATGAATAGCTAGAGCCCAAAAATGAGGAGGAGTCCATGCAAAAATGATTAAAACCAATAGTAATGAGTTTGGATCAACTGAATTAGTCACAGCAGTCCATCCCAGCAATGGAGGCGCAGCTCCTGCAAGACCTCCGATGACAATGTTCTGAGGAGTAGCTCTTTTAAGGTATATGGTGTAAACAAATGCATATCCTATTAAAGAGCCCAGTGTGAGAATAGCAGTGAGTGTATTTACATATAAAACTAAAATAGTTGCGCCTAAGAAACCTAAACAGAGAGCAAAAATTGATGCCTTTACGGGTGTTATTTCTCCTTGTGGAATAGGCCTGTTCTCTGTCCTTCTCATATTCGCATCTACATTTCTATCAATAATGTGGTTAATGGCTGCAGCTGAGGAGGCACAAAGACCTATGCCTAGCATTGCCATACCTATTAATGGAAAAGGAGCTACTGTTTTGCTTGCTAGCAATGAACCAACAAAAGCACAAATTAACATCATTAGAACTACGTTAGGTTTACATAATTCGTAGTAGTTCTTGATCGTGCTATTCATCTTTCCAAATTACAAGATTAACCATTAAAGTTGCTAATAGTAATAATGCTGCGACCAAATTATGCGCGATAGCGATATATAAAGGAAGAACGTATACAACATTCATGATTCCTAATGAAATTTGAGTAACTAATATTACTCCCAAAGTAGATGCCATAGGGGCTGCGTTGGAAAACCAGAGCCTTGATATTAATACCAAAAAAATTACGGTTAAAATTAATGCGCTTATTCTGTGTGAGTAATGTATTGCTACTCTTGCCTCATTATCCAATAATCCATATAAATAATTTGGGCCAACTTCTTGAGCTAAATTAAATCCATCGTAAAAATCCATATCTGGTACAAATTTTCCTTGGCATGTTGGGAAATCTGCGCATGCTAGGGAAGCATAATTCGTGCTAGTCCATACGCCTAGAAATATTTGGATAATTAGAACAAATAATGCAATTCCTCCAAGAAGTTTCAAATGGCCGATATTATAGTTTTTAATACCATCAGTGGTTTGTAGGAATAAATAAAAAAATATACTCAGAGTTATAAAACCGCCAAATAGATGTCCTGTAACAATAATTGGCAATAGTTTTAGACTTACAGTTAAGTAACCAAATAAACCCTGACAACAAATAAAAAATAGTAGGAAAGATGTTATAGCTTTAATTTTTTTGGGTAGTTGATATTTGAATGAAAAATAAACTAGCAGTATTGCAAGAAAGCCAAGTGCAGCTGCAAAATATCTGTGGACTACTTCAGGAATAGCTTTATCAATTTCATAAGGGAATTGAGGATATCTTGATTCTGCTAGTGCAATTTCCGCTTCAGTAGTTGGAAAAACTACAAAACCATAACATCCGGGCCAGTCAGGACATCCAAGTCCAGCATCGACAAGGCGTGTCCAAGCACCTAAAGCTATAACAACGAATGCGAAGCATATACCAAACAGTGATAGATTTTTCAGTGTGTTCATATCAAAACCTTCAAGTCTTTTAAAATTAATTTTGGATTCATTGATACTGGGAAATACATAACCGCCCTTCCATAAGGATCAACTATAAATATTTTTTGTCCATCAAAATATTGTGGGTCTTCAATTATCAATTTATTATAAAGTTGACCTTCTGAATCAATAATTAAATTTGTCCTAGGATAGTCTTTTAATTGATCTGAAATGCTGTTTTCATTATTTATAAATACGGCCCTTTTAAGTTTGTTTATGTCTCTATTTAGTGCAACATTAAGTTGACGCATTAAATAAAGAGCTTTTTCAAGATCAGAATCTTCTAGAGCATAAGTAGCAAAAAGCCATTTTCCATCTTCAAATTTAAGGCTTTCAGTGCCAATGCGTAAACCCAGATTGGTAACATCAAAATATTCATAAAAAAATACACCATTGTTCTTTGTATTTTTTGGAGATAATCCTGATTGAAATAATAATGTGGATCCGAATAATACCAGCAATGGTGTTAATAGGAGGACTGCTAAAAATAACTTACTTTTCATTAATCTTTGTTAATCGCATATATGAACATACTGAATAAAACAATGCTCATGGTAAACCATTGAAGTGCATAGCCATAATGTTTGGTTGGTGAAATTACAAAAGGCTGAAGAGGTATGTACTCTTTAAGAAAATTAGAGCCTGGCTCTAAGACAATAACAGAGTCAGAGAAATCTTTATTAAATTTAGTTTCAATTATGTTGGGTAGTTTTGTCTGTGAGACGATTGGCCAGTTTTTTGTAAAAATATCATCGCCTGCTAATACTTCTTTTTCTGGCTTTAAAAGACTTCCAACTATTCTTAATCTATCTGACTGAAAGTCAATATTAGGAAGTTCGCTTCTTGTCTTGCCTCTAGGAATCCATCCTCTATCAACAAAAATTGCTTTGTCATCAAAATAAAACGGGGTATAAATTTTGTATCCAACCTGCCCATCATTAATTTGATTATCTATAAGGACTTGACGAGATGAATCATAAAATCCCTCGACAAAAATACGGCTCCAAGCAGCTGATAAATCATTAAGGGCAATAGGAGGACTTTTTTGCATTTCGTTGAAAGCTTTCATCTTTAATGCCTTTGATTCAGCTCTTTCAATTTGCCAAAAACCTAAAGATATAAATAACAGAGTAAAAAAAATAGAAAATAAACTTAAGGCTTTATTTTTTTTGACAAGTTTAATTGTTAAAAATTTCATGTTTTAAAATGTTATAATCTTCTTATGCTGAGATCACTTATAGCAATTGTAATCATCTTAATATTTATAAGCTTATTTAGTAGTTTATTCTTCCTTTTCAAGGACCAAGGACAAGGTAAGCGTTCTGTATACAGCCTTGGATTCAGGGTTACTATGGCTGCATTGCTGTTAATCTTGGTGTCATATGGTCTATATACTGGCGAGCTAGGAAATAATGTGTCTTGGGGCTCTTGATTTAGAGTATATAAACAAAAAGAAATAACATTACCCAAACAACATCCACGAAATGCCAATACCATGAAGCCGCTTCAAAACCAAAGTGGTTGTGTGGATCAAAATGATTATATAAAACTGATCTAGACAGCATTATTGCAAGCATCAGTCCGCCCATCATTACATGGAAGCCGTGAAAGCCTGTGAGCATAAAAAATGTTGATCCATAAATACCTGAGTTAAGGGTCAATCCATAATGGGCATATGCCTCATAATATTCCAATGCCTGAAGACCTACAAAGAAAAGTGCGAGAGCGACTGTAACCCCAAGCCATTTATTGAAGCTTTTCTTGTTATCATTTTTTAATGCTAGGTGCGCAAAATGAACAGTTACACTGGAGCTTAAAAGAACGATTGTATTCCAAAGCGGAAGCCACATTAACGCTTTTCCCCAACCAGGCCAACTCATATTTTTGTCAGCGAGTACATAAGCTGAACCAGCATCAGGAGTAGACATGACGGGCCAGGATGACTCAAAACCCTGCCAGAGCATATTTGCGAGACCTTTTTCACCTTCGCCACCAAGCCACGGTACTGAAAAATTTCTGACATAGAATAGTGCCCCAAAAAATGCTGCGAAAAACATTACTTCTGAAAAAATAAACCATGCCATACCAAAAACAAAAGATTGTTGAAGTTGAATACTATCAAGACCTGCAATATGCTCTCTAATGACAGCCCTAAACCAAAAATATAGAGTGGCCCCGAATGCAGCGAGACCTGAATAAAGTATATATGCTGAATTACTATCCGTTTTACCTAAATCATTGATTGTCCCTGCAGCACCCATAACTAGTAAAAAAAGAGCTATTGCTAAATAGATTGGGTATTTGCTTTGCTCTGGAACATAATACTTTTGATAGCTCATACCGATGGCTCCATTTTATGATCATTGCCATGATTGGTTTGAACATCTTTACTTAGTTGAACTTTATCGTAATCAGTTACATCAAAAATTGTATAAGAGAGAACAACACTATTTATTGATTTTGGCAGTGCATCGTCGAATATAAGTCTTACTGGTAATAGTGCCTCCTCACCAGGAGCAAGTTCTTGTTGCTCAAAACAAAAACATTCAAGCTTTTTAAGATGAGCAGCGGCATTTGAGGGCGCAACACTGGGTATGGCTTGAGCTGTCATCATCTTATTTGTAGTATTTTTTACATAAAAGGAGGTCGTATGATACTTTCCAGTCTTTATCTTGATGCTGTCTTCTGAAGGTCTGAAAGCCCAAGGCATCAGTTCATTATTATGGGAAACAAATTGAACTGATAGGTCTCTCCCATTTTCAATCTCCATATTAGTATCGTCAGTGGCTTTTAATTCTATTTTTCCATTAAGGCCTGTAACCTCGCAGAATACATCATATAGCGGAACCAAAGCGAAAGAAAAAGTAAACATTCCCAAAACAGCAAAGCACAAAGTCTTGATTGTTTTCTTTGATCCTTCGTTCATTGATTAACTCACCTTTGGTGGTGTTGTAAATGTGTGATAAGGAGCTGGTGAGTCAACAGTCCACTCAAGGCCTCTTGATCCTTCCCAGACTTGAGGCGTTGCTTTTTTACCACCCATTACAGTTTTAAGAACTATAAATAAAAATAAAATCTGAGAAGCTCCAAATAGAAATGCTCCCACAGATGAGATAGCATTCCAGTCAGCGAATTGAAGTGCGTAATCAGGATATCTTCTTGGCATACCAGCTAAACCAATAAAATGCTGAGGGAAGAATGTTATGTTAACTCCAGTGAACGAAAGCCAAAAGTGTAATTTTCCGAGTCTTTCGTCATACATATTGCCAGTCCATTTTGGAATCCAATAATAAACTGCTGCCATAATTGAAAAAACAGAGCCAGGCACTAGAACATAATGAAAATGAGCAACAACAAAATAGGTGTCATGATATTGAAAATCTGCTGGAGTAATAGCAAGCATGAGGCCTGAAAAGCCTCCAATTGTAAATAAAACAACAAATGCTATGGCAAAAAGCATAGGTGTTTCATAGGTAATTGACCCTTTGAACATAGTAGTAACCCAGTTAAAAACCTTAACTCCCGTAGGCACAGCAATTAGCATAGTTGCCCACATAAAAAATAACTCAGCTGCTAACGGAAGTCCAACAGTGAACATATGATGAGCCCATACAACAAACGATAGAATTGCAATTGAAGCCATTGCCCAAACCATTGAAGAATATCCGAATAGCTGTTTCCTCGAAAAAGTTTCAATAATATGGGATGCGATTCCAAAGGCAGGCAATATCATGATATAAACCTCGGGATGCCCAAAAAACCAAAAAATGTGCTGGAATAAAACGGGATCGCCTCCTCCAGCTGCATTAAAAAAACTTGTCCCAAAATGAATATCCATTAGCATCATAGTGACTGCTCCAGCCAGCACTGGCATAACTGCAATAAGAAGGTAAGCGGTGATAAGCCAAGACCAAACAAAAAGCGGCATTTTCATTAATGTCATTCCTGGCGCTCTCATGTTCATTATGGTTACGATCACATTAATAGATCCCATGATTGAGGAAGCACCCATAATATGAACAGAAAAAATAAAAAATGTAACACTGGGCGGCGCATAAGTTGTAGACAATGGTGCGTAGAAAGTCCAGCCAAAATTAGGTGCTCCGCCTTCCATAAATAGAGACGATAGTAATATAAAAAAAGCAAATGGTAGTATCCAAAAACTTAGGTTATTCATTCTAGGAAGAGCCATGTCAGGGGCTCCAACCATCATAGGTATTAACCAATTTGCTAAGCCAACGAATGCAGGCATGACTGCTCCAAAGACCATAATCAGTCCATGAAGCGTAAGCATCTGATTGTAAAATTCGGGCTCAATTATTTGCATACCAGGTTGAAATAGTTCTGCTCTTATAACCAAAGCCATTACTCCTCCAACCAAGAACATTGCAAAACTAAACCAAAGATATAGACTTCCTATATCCTTATGATTAGTTGTATAAAGCCACCTAGTTAGGCCTTTTGCTGGACCATGATGGTGATCATCATGCCCATGAGATTCAATTACTGCGCTCATCTCTCTCCTCTATATCCTTATTATAATTTATAATCCACAATATCTTTAGGGACAACAATTTGTCCATCTCCATTTTCTGCATTGCCCCAAGCCCTTCTTGTATAGGTAATAACAGCTGCCAAATCAACTTCTGATAATTGATTTGCATAAGACGCCATAGCTGCACCCTGAACACCTTCCATCAAAATTTCTATATGCTTTGGTTTATCGTTAAGAGCTATATCACTTCCAGCTAAAGCAGGAAAAATTCCAGTAATTCCTTGGCCATTGCTTTGGTGGCAAGCAACACAATTCTTAGCATAAATTGCTTCGCCTCTTTGAACGAGCTCGTTTGCAGACCAATCTTTGGTTGTTAATTCAGCCATTCTCAAAGCAGCCTCTTTTTTTTCTTTTACCCAAGTATGGTATTCGTCCTCAGGCACTACTTTAACGACTACGGGCATGAATCCGTGATTTTTTCCACAAAGTTCAGTACATTTACCNCGATATGTTCCAGGCTTATCAACAACTGTCCACGCAGTATTTATAAAGCCAGGGATGGCATCTTGCTTAATAGCAAAATCTGGCATCCACCAAGAGTGGATGACGTCATTAGCAGTAATTAAGAATCTAACTTTCTTGCCTGCGGGTATGACCACAGCCTCGTCAACCTCTTGGAGGTAAAACTCGCCTTTAGGAGTTTTGTTGTATATTTCATCCCAATCTGTGGTGAGGTTTTGAAAAAAATCTATATCATCTTCTAAATACTTGTATTGCCATTTCCACTGATATCCAACCACTTGAATGTTAATATCGCCTTCAGTATCGTCATATATTTTTACAAGTGTGTTTGAAGCAGGTATAGCCATAAACACTAAGATCAAAAAAGGAACGACGGTCCAGGCAAGTTCAAGTTTAGTATTTTCATGAAATGTTGAAGGATTAGGGTTTCTTTTCTTGGAGTGTGCAAACATTGAATAAAACATGACACTGAATACAACCAATCCAATGACAACGCATATCCAAAAAATTAACATATGCAGATCAAAAACTTCTTTACTGATAGCTGTGACACCCTCTGTCATATTGAAGTCGTCCCATGCAGCGAAAAGATTGCTTGAANGAAGCAATATTNATACAGCAANTAGTTTGCTTGAAATACTTGTGGCAGCTTTTCTAAACATTAAATATTATCCCTAGCTAAGAATGTTTCAAAAATAAAAAATTGATATAAAGTATTATAATTAAAAATTATGTTCAATAGAAGTTTTTTAGGCTTTTTTTTGCTTTTTTGAACTTACTTTTTGTCGCGCTATGATAGCCTTAAACAGACTCAAATTCTAGGATTTTTTAGGCCTAAAATCGTCAATATTAAAAACTTTAGGCTCATTGGAGTTGGGCGGTTTATTTTCAATATCTTCAGGTTTTTTTTCTTTATAGTCACAGTTCAAACAATATATAGTTTTATCGTCGGGNGTGATGGCAATTTTATCTTGCGCCTTGCACGATGGACAAACTGCTCCAGCNATGAAACGAATGAATCCTTTAGTCATTGAGTAAATCCGATTTAGTNATTTTTGTTTGCGGTGCTACACCAGTCCATAACTCAAAAGAATGTGCTGCTTGATGGACTAACATACTAAAACCATCTCTAATTATCTTCTTGTTCTTAGACTTTTGAAATATCCACTTTATAAATGGGGTTGGATGACCAATCATGTTGCTATAACTTAAATCATAAAAGCAAGCCATATCTCTGATTGGGAATGACTCACACCACTCAAAATCAATTGCCTCATTTGCTGATGAAGCATTAATTACGATATGAAAGCCTTGATGTTCCCAATCCTTAAGATAAGTTTCTATATCAACAACTTGAGTATTTGGATATAGATCATCATGGTTTAAAGATGGGAACCTTTTAATAAGTGGCTCAACCTTCTCCTTTGTTCTATTGGTTATAGCAATAACCCTAGGATGTCTATTTTGCAAGTCACGGATAACACTTTGAGCCGCACCACCAGCTCCTATTATCAAAATATCAGACTTTATAGGGTTTATGTTTGATTCTAACAAAGCATTTACTAATCCGACGCCGTCAGTAGATTCTGCAAGTATTTGATTGGTAACTTTGTTTCTTATGAGAGTATTTGCAGCACCTATTTTTTTTACAATTGGAGAAAATTCATTAGCCGAGCTAAGACAGTTAATTTTATGAGGTAAAGTAATATTTAGCCCATCTCCTCCATTGCTAAAAAAATCTTTTATAAAACTATCGAGATTATCTTCCAAGACATGATAAGCCTGATAGTCAATATCTATATTTGTTTGCTTTGAAAAAATGTTATGTATTTTAGGAGACAGTGAATGCTTAATCGGATCGCCAATAACTCCTAACCTATAATGCATAATCTATATATGTTGGTTCCAACTTTTATTAATAAATCTTAAAAGCTTCTTTTCATTTCTAATAATATTTTTAGACAATCGAAATGGCCAATTTACAGCTGGAGGCATTGACGCAAGTATTGAATCAGTTCTCCCATTTGACTCTAT
>JGI24820J26691_1000267_pt1 | contig 15221 bp, 13 predicted proteins | sample METZYME_5_50m_FD_26691 | JGI IMG/M metagenome (IMG submission 26691) | reverse complement strand
ATTTTCCTAAAGGCAAATTCAGAAACAAATATATATGGTGAAAAGTTCGCAGAAATATTAGTTTTAGATAAAGTAAGTTCTAAAACAACAAAGTTAAAGTTAACAATTGGAAAAGAGTTATTTTTTCAAAATTTAAATATAAATATTCTAAAATGCCAGAATTCAAAATTTGATGACGATCCTGAAGTAACAGCGTTTATGCAAGTAATCGATTTGAAAAATAAAGATAAGGATAAGGTTTTTGTTTTCAATGATTGGACATTTGCATCCAGTCCATCAATAAGACCGTTTGACCATCCCGTATACGATATATGGTTAAAAAAGTGCTATTCTTAGATTAATTTTTCTTTATCTAGCCAACTTACATTAAAGTCAGAATTAATAAATTTTTCATGATTTAATAAAGTTTTATGTAAATCTATTGTAGTAGTTATACCTTCAATTACGAATTCATCGAGAGATCGATTCATTCTTTGTATTGCTTCTGTTCTATTTCTTCCATGGCAAATTAATTTACAAACCATGCTGTCATAATAGGGAGTAACCTTATAACCTTGAAAAATTGCACCGTCTACTCTAGTTCTAAAACCAGAAGGCTGATGACACATTCCAATTAATCCAGGCGAGGGTTGAAAATTTTTACTTGGATCTTCAGCATTTATTCTGCATTCAATAGCATGTCCTCTTGGATTAATATCATTTTGACTTAATGCTGTTTCACCTGTGTAGGCTATGTTAATNTGTTCTTTGATTATATCTATACCTGTAACCATTTCTGTTACTGGATGCTCAACTTGAACTCTCGTATTCATTTCTAAAAAATAGAATTTTCCATCTTCATAGATGAATTCAACTGTGCCTGCACCTTCGTATCCTATTTGACTTACCATCTTTACAGTTTTGTTGAATAAATCTGATCTGATTGAATCTGTTAGAACCGGACTTGGGGTTTCCTCAATTAATTTTTGATGCCTTCTCTGTACTGAGCAATCTCTCTCATGTAAATGAACAGTTCTATTTTTTCCNGANAATACTTGAACCTCAATATGTCTTGGATTTTGAAAAAATTTCTCAATATAAACNTCATCNTTTCCAAAAAATTTTTTNGCCTCTAATTTTGCAGTTAAAAATAAATTCTCAAAATCATTTTCATTATTTACTATTTTCATACCTTTTCCACCNCCNCCACCTGCAGCTTTTATCAGAACTGGAAAACCAATATTTTNAGATAATTTTTTAGCTTCTTTAATATCTGAAACACCACCCTCAGAACCTTCAATAACTGGTAAACCATATTGTTTNGCAATTTTTTTTGCTTGAATTTTATCTCCCATTTTACTTATCAAACTTGANGATGGACCTATGAACTTAATATTNTTATCTTCAAGNATTTTAGCAAATTCAGCATTTTCNGATAAAAAACCATATCCTGGATGTACGGCTTCAGAATTAGTTAATTCTATTGCAGACATTATTGCAGGAATATTTAAATAACTATTAGATGGTTGATGAGGACCCACGCAAATACTTTCATCTGCTAATCTTACATGCATACTATCTCGATCAACATCCGAATGAATTGCAACTGTCGATATACCCCATTCTTTGCATGCCCTGATAACTCTGACTGCAATTTCTCCACGATTTGCAATCAGAATTTTTTTGAACATATTAATCTAAAATTGCTATAGTTTGTCCAAACTCAACAGGCTGACCATCCTCAACACAAATTTCTTTTATTGTTCCATCCATTGGGCAGGGCACATGATTCATAGTTTTCATTGCCTCAACAATCATTACAGTATCACCCTTCTTAATTTTTCTTCCTTTTTCTGCAAATTTTTTACCTCCTGGTTCAGGTGCTAAGTATGCAGTACCAATAATTGGTGATGTAATCTTTGTTCCACTTATTTCAGATGACTTGTTTTCAGTTCTTTCTATCTCTTGTTTTGAAGTATTTGTGATGACAGGAGTTGAACTAATTCCTTTTGATTTTGAAACTTTAACTTTTAAATCTTTTTCAGTATATTCAATTTCTGTAAGATTAAATTCATCCAAATAATCACTTAATTCTTTAATAATATTTTTATTTATCTTCATTTTCTAAAAGCTCATGCATTGAATTTATGGCCAAAATATAGCCGTTTATTCCAAGTCCACAAATAATTCCAGTTACAACACCACTTATCATTGACTTATGTCTAAATTCCTCTCTTTTGTAAATGTTTGATATGTGCACTTCGATTTTAGGTTTTTTAAATACATCTAATGCATCTCTTATAGCTACAGATGTATGACTGTAAGCTGCAGCATTAATAATAATACCATCGTAATTATCAACACTATTTTGTATTAAATTTACAATTTCACCTTCTACATTCGATTGTTTTATGTCTAAATTTAAATTTAATTCTTTGGCCTTTTCATAACAAATCTCAGTTAAGTGGTTGTAGTCTTTGCTTCCATATTGAGATTGTTCTCTTTGACCTAATAGATTAAGATTAGGTCCATTAATAATTATTATTTTGCTCACTAAAAACTTATAATATATGAGAAAAAAAAATAAAATAAAAATAACAGTAAACGGTAAGCAAACTATTATAAATTCAAATTTTTCATTAAAAAATCTTGTTGATAAGTTAGAAATACCCCTAAACAAAATTGCAATAGAATATAACAGAGAAATTATTGATAAAAAAAAGATAAAAAAAATTCTTCTTTCTAAAAATGATAAAGTAGAAATTGTCCATTTCATTGGAGGAGGNTAATGAAAAATAAAGATAAATTTATAATTGCAAAAAAAAATTATTCCTCAAGACTAATTGTTGGTACAGGAAAATATAAATCTATGAAAGAGTGTGCTAAAGCTATAAAAATCTCAGGCGCAGATATTGTGACAGTTGCAGTAAGAAGAGTAAATATATCAGATAAAAATAAACCTTTGCTGATGGATTANATAAACCCAAAAAAAATTACCTATCTNCCAAATACTGCAGGATGTTTTAGTTCAGATGAAGCTTTAAGAACACTTAGGCTGGCAAGAGAAATTGGAGGATGGAAATTAGTAAAACTTGAAGTTTTAGGAGATAAAAAAACATTATTTCCAGATGCAATTGAAACACTTAAATCTACAGAAGTTTTAACAAAAGAGGGATTTAAAGTTATGGTTTATTGCAATGACGATCCTTTGATGGCAAAAAGGTTAGAAAATGCAGGAGCNTGTGCAATAATGCCTTTGGCTGCACCAATAGGCTCAGGTTTGGGTATTCAAAATAAAATTAATTTGAAAATAATCAGAAATCAAACAAAGCTTCCCGTTATTGTAGATGCAGGTATTGGGCAAGCATCTGATGCAACTCAGGCAATGGAACTAGGTTGTGATGGTGTCTTAATTAATACAGCAATAGCTAAAGCTAAAAATCCTTATGAGATGGCTGAAGCAATGAAATACGCAGTAATATCTGGAAGAAAATCATATCTATCAGGAAGAATTAATCCTAATTTATTTGGATCTGCATCAACTACTAATATCGGAATTATTTAATTTTCTTTTTAACAAATTTTCTTTTTTTAAATTTCCTTTTTTTAAATGCTTTTTGAATATTAGAATTTGAATTTTCTTGTGTAATAACAACTTTCTGTAAACTTTCAATTTTTTCAATTTTATCTAATATTTTTCCAGATTTAGACTTAAATTCTATTAAGTATTCAGTTAAATTTAACTCTTCAGAATGCATAATATTTATTTTAGTTTTATTTTTTTTTTCGAAATATTTTAAATCTTCCAGAAATTGATTTTCTATAAAATCTGAAATCTTATTATTAATTTTTAAATCTATAATTTTAGAACCATTTTCCAAAGATTTGATTTCGATTAATTTTATAATTTTTTGCGCAAAAGTTTCGTTTGTTAGTTTAATTGACCATTTTATGTTGCTTTCTCGAAGTCTCTGTCTTGACATTTCCAATAAACCAAAATTACTTATTCTACCAATTTGAATTCTTGCTCTATCATTACGGCATTTTTCTTTTAATCTTCTTTCAACTTGTCTTCTATTTCCAAAATTTAGCATATCAATAAAGTCAATTATTATTAAACCAGATAAATCTCTGATTTTAATTTGTCTTGCTATTTCTTCTGCGGCCTCTAAATTTGTATCTAAAGCAGTGCTTTCAACATTTTTTTGTTTTATTGATTTTCCAGAATTAATATCGATAGAAACCAAAGCTTCAGTAGGATTTATCACCAAATAACCACCAGAACTAAGTTTTACCTCTGTCTTAAAAATTTCAAAAAGTTTTTTTTCAATATTTTCTTTAAAAAATAATGGTAGTTTATCTCTGTACTTTTTAACTTTTTTTAATTGTTTTGGCATCATCAGCTTCATATAATTTTTTGCTTTTTGATAGCCCTCGTTACCCTCTACAATTATATTTTGAGTGTCATCGTCGTACATATCTCGAATACTTCTTTTAATAATATCACTTTCTTGATGGATTAGAGATGGCGCCATAGAATTCATTGCATTACTCTTAATCGAGTCCCAAATTGTAATTAAATTTTTTAGATCTCCATCAATTTCATTTTTTGTTTTATTTGATCCTGCTGTTCTTACAATTATTCCCATCGCCTTTGGAATTTCTATTTCATTCAGAATATTTCGAATTTTTTTTCGATCTCCTGGATTAAATATTTTTCTTGAAATACCACCCCCTTTGGCTGTGTTAGGCATAAGTACAATATATTTTCCTGCTATGGATATGAACGTGCTTAGTGCTGCTCCCTTCAAACCTCTTTCATCTTTTAAAACTTGTACCAAAATAACCTGATTAGGCTTTATAACTTCTTGAATTTTATATCTCTTTGAAGGAAATCTTTTTTGTATTTTTTGGTCTTTTTTTTCTTCTACATCTTCTTCTTTTTTTTCAACTGGATCTTCTATTTTAATTTCCTCTTCTCCCTCTAAAATTTTATTTTCTATATTTTCGCTTTCTTTAGATAATTCCTCTCTAACTTTTTCTTCTTCCTCTTTAATTTTCTCTAGATCGCTTTGAGGTATTTGATAGTAATCTGATTGAATATCATTGAATGATAAAAATCCGTGTCTTTCTCTTCCAAAATCAACAAAAGCAGCCTGTAAAGATGGTTCAATACGACTTACCTTCCCAAGATAAATATTATTTTTTATTAATGTATTGTTGATACTTTCATATTCATAATCTTCAATATGATTTTCATTTTTAAGCACAACTCTTGTTTCATTTGGATGCGAGGCATCAATATATAAATTTTTTGACATAAATTTTGATTATTTTTCATTTGTTTTTTTTTAATTCGGTGCCACAACAATACCAAATTCACTATCTAAATTAAACATAAATGAACTCAATAATAAAAAAAGTTGTATCCCTTTCAATATTGATAATGTTAGTAGCTTTGATTGGTATATTTTCAATTTTATGGATTTATTCTAATAAGCTACCAGACTACAAATTCTTAAAAAATTATAAACCTCCAGTGTCTAGCAAACTATATTCAGGTAATGGGGTATTAGTAAGTGACTTTTCGTCTGAGAAGAGAATATTTGTGCCATTTGAGGCCATACCAAATGTTGTAATCAATTCTTTCTTATCTGCCGAAGATAAAAATTTTTTTTACCATCCTGGGGTAGATGCAAAAGGAATTGTTAGAGCTATTAAGAATAATATCAAAAATGCACTAAAATCAAAAAGGCTAGAAGGAGCCTCGACNATAACCCAACAGGTTGCAAAAAATTTTTTACTATCAAATGAGGTAAGTTTTGACAGAAAAATNAAGGAAGCAATTTTAGCTTTTCGAATCGAAAGAGCTTTAAGTAAAGAGAGAATTTTAGAGCTTTATTTAAACCAAATATATTTAGGTGAAGGAAGTTATGGAATAGCTTCAGCTAGTTTGAGATATTTTGATAAATCAATTAGTGAATTGAATTATTCAGAAGCAGCTTTACTAGCAGCATTACCAAAGGCCCCAAGTAGATATAATCCATATAAAAACATAAAACTAGCTAAATACAGAAGAGATCTTGTTTTAAAAAATCTTTATGAAAATCAATACATAGATCAAAATTTATTAAATGAATTAATAAATGCAGACATTAAACTTAGTAAAAGACAAAGAATATATTTAGAAGACTCTAGATATTATGTTGAGGATGTAAGAAAAAACGTAATTGATACATATGGTTTTGACAAAGTTTACAAGCAAGGTTTTAATATTAAAACTCCAATTGATTTAAATTTACAAACTATGGCCTCAGCAGCATTAAGAAAAGGTTTAGAACAATATGATAGAAGAAGAGGATGGAGAGGTTCTTTAAAAAATATAAAAATAACCAAAAGTTGGAATAAAAATTTAGATAAGTTCAAATTAGAAAAATCTTTAGGGTGGGAAATTGCAATTATAAAAAAAATAAATAAATTTGAAGCAAATATAGAAACTGAAAATAACATAAAAGGCAAAATTAAATTTGAAAATTTAAATTGGACAAGGAAAAATATAGGTGAGTTATTTAAAGTTGGAGATTTAGTTTATGTAAAAAATATTAACCAAGAAGTCTATGAATTAAAACAATTACCTGCTGTTAATGGTGGAATAGTTGTAATGGATCCATTTACAGGAAGAGTTTTGGCAATGGCTGGAGGATTTAGTTTTAATAAAAGTGAATATAATAGAGTTACACAAGCCAAAAGACAGCCTGGATCAGCATTTAAGCCATTTATATATGCACTAGCTTTAGAAAATAATTTTACCCCTTCCACATTAGTTTTAGACGCCCCAATTGTTCTTGAACAAGGAAGTGATTTAAAGATGTGGAAACCTGAAAACTATGGGAAAAAGTTTTATGGTCCTTCAACGTTAAGAACTGGTGTTGAAAAATCAAGAAATTTAATGACAGTAAGAATTGCTCAAGAAATTGGATTAAACAAAATCACAAATTTTTCAAAAAAACTTAAAATTTATGAAAGACCCGAAGAATTGATGTCAATTTCGTTGGGATCTGCGGAAACTACTTTGCTAAAGATGACAAGTGCTTACTCGTCATTTGTAAATGGTGGAAAGTTAGTTGAGCCAATATTTATAGATAGAATTCAAGATAGTGAGGGAAAAACAATTTTTAAAAATCAGTTAAGATTTTGTAAAGATTGCGACTTGATTTCATACACAAGTGAAAATCTTCCTCAAATAAAAAATAATTATAAGCAAATTTTTTCACCACAAACAGCTTATCAAATGACATCTATTTTAGAGGGAGTTGTTCAAAGAGGAACAGGAAAAAAATTAAAAGATCTTAATTTACAATTAGCAGGGAAAACGGGAACTACTAATAAAAATACCGATGCATGGTTTATTGGTTTCACTTCAAATTTAGTAATTGGAGTTTATGTAGGTTTTGATAATCCAAGAACTTTAGGAAAATTTGAAACAGGATCAAAAACTGCCCTACCTATCTTCAAAGAATTTGTTAAAAATTCAGTCAATAATCACGAAGCAAGACCATTCAAAGTAGCAAAAGGAATTAAAATGATGGTTGTAGATGCATCTACTGGTAAAAAAGCTGAGAGTAATTCTAAAAGTACTATTATCGAATCCTTTAAAGAGGAAAAAATTGCAAATAATTACAAAATTGATATTGATAATATTGGTGATGTATCAAAGACAAATATTTTAAAGTTTTATTAAAATGGAATTAGAAACAAGTAATTTAATTAAAGAGATAAATAAAATAATATTAAGAATTAAGGAGTTTCTTTGAAAAAAATAAACTTATTTCTAAACTTGACGAGTTAAATAATAAAATTGAGGACCAAAACTTCTGGCAAGACAGAAAATCATCAGAAAAAATTTTAAAAGAAAAAAAAAATTTAGAACTTCTAGTTGGATCATTTAGTAATTTTGAAAATGAGTTAAAAGACATAATAGAAATTTTAGATCTCGCTATATCTGAAAGTGACAAGTTATTACAAGATGAAAGTCTTGATAAATTGCAAGCTTTAAAATCTGGATTGAAAAAATTAGAGATAAAATGTTTTTTATCTAACGATAGTGATAATCTTGATAGTTACTTGGAATTTCATGCAGGTGCAGGTGGAACAGAGAGTCAAGACTGGGCTGAGATGCTTAGAAGAATGTACATGAAATGGGCATCAAACAAGGGATATTCTGTCGAACTAATTAGTGAGCACCGAGGAGATGAGGCAGGAATTAAATCATCTACAATAAAAATATCAGGTGACTATATTTATGGTTATCTTAAATCAGAATCAGGTATTCATCGATTGGTGAGAATTTCTCCATTCGATTCAGGGGCACGAAGACATACGAGTTTCGCTAGTGTTTGGATTTATCCAGTTGTTGATGATAAAATAGACATTGAGATTATTGAAAAAGATTTAAGAATAGATACTTATAGGTCAAGTGGTGCTGGAGGNCAGCATGTAAATACAACTGATAGCGCAGTAAGAATAACACATATCCCAACTAAAATNGTTGTACANTGTCAGAATGAGAGATCACAACACAAAAATAAAGAAACATGNATGAATATGCTGANAGCCAGACTTTATGAACATGAGCTTCAAAAAAGAGAAAAGCAAAACGAAAACATAGAAAGTTCAAAATCAGATATTGGATGGGGACATCAAATTAGATCTTATGTATTGCACCCATATCAAATGGTAAAAGATAATAGAACTAATTTTGAAAGCTCTAATCCTGAAAAGATACTTGATGGCGAAATTGATAATTTTCTTGAGAGCTCATTGTATAAAATAAATGCGTAAATACTTTTTTATAATACCAATTACCTTAATCTTTATATTTTTAGCAATTATTGCTTACTTAAACTTTTTTGGTTTCAAAACAGATAAATTTAACAAATTAATTTATTCAAAAATAAGTCAAATAAACCCAAAATTATCCTCAGAAATTAATGATGTATTTATTAAATTAGATATCAAAGAACAGACAATAAAGCTTGAGACTTCAGACGTTAAATTACAAATTGCAGAAGAATATCTCTTTTTAGATAAAATTATTTCAAAATTGAGTATATCAAATCTGTTTAATAATAGATCAATTCAGAGTTTAGAAATTTTACTGAGGGAAGATGAAATATCAAATTTTAAAAATTTTATTTCAGAATATGATTATAACTTTTCAAGAGAATTAATTTTAAGTCAAATTAAAAAAGGCAAGATCAAAGCCTCAATTGTTTTAGATTTTCAAAATAAAAACAAAACATTTGATTATAGTATTTCAGGAAAGGTAACAAATGCACAAATAAACCTCTTAAACAAAGGTGAATTAGAGAAAATTTCTTTTAATTTTATATCAGATCAAAAACAACACTTCATAAATGATTTGCAATTTATTTATGAAGATATTGATTTTAATTCAGAAACTATTTCAGTCAAAAAACGTGATAATAGTTTTATAATTAATGGCGATATATCAAATAAAAAACAGAGTTTTGCCATAAAAAAATTAAAAAAAAATTTAGATTATAATAGCTTTGATTTTATTGAAAATTCAAAAGTAAACCTTTCATCAAATAATAAGTTTTCATTCAGTCTAATAAATAAAAAAAAAATTGATAAATTTGAATTACAATCAAAAATAAATTTTGATGAAATAAATTTAAAGAAGAATTTAAATCTACCAATCAATATTAATAATGGTGAACTAAAACTTAATTATAAAGATCATATAGTAGATATAAATATAAATTCGAAATTTTATTTTCTAAGCGATGAAAAGAAACAACCAAATTTAGGAGATGCTAACTTTTTAATCTCAAAAAAAAAAAATGAAAATGTAAAAATTAAGGGAAATTTTTCTAACACAGGAAATAAAATAAACTCTAATCAAATTAAAGAATTACTTAATATTGATAACAAGCTAATACCTAGTCAGGACTTAAAATTTGATTCAAATAATTCGATTGAATTTGAATTAAATAAAAAAAATCAGGTAGAAAAATATAAATTAAATTCAGATTTAAAAATTAGTAAATTAGAGATCTCACATAAAGATAGAAATATAAAGAAATTTTTGCCTGAATATAAAGATAAAATATTTTTTAAAGATAATTTAATTACGATAAATTTAAATAAAAAAATTAAAGATATAAAAATAAAAGGTTCATATTCATTAGATAATAATTTATCTGATAGTTTTAAAATTAATTTAACCCAAAATTCAGATAATTTCGATTTTGATACCAATATTAATTTAAATAACCTTCTTTTGAATTTTAAGTCGCTTGATTATAAAAAAAATAAAAAAATTAAATCTAATTTAATCTTAAAAGGTCAATATAATGATGATTTAAGATTTAACAAAATAAAATATATAGAAAATCTAAATACTATACAGGTAAGTAATTTAATATTATCTAATAAGTATAAAATCAAAAACGTTGACACTGTAATTTTGAATTATGAGAATTTAAATAAGAAATTAAATAATTTAAAATTTCAAAAAAAAAGTGATAATCGATATAAGCTATCAGGTAGTGAGTATGACGCTCAATTACTTATTTCAAATTATTTAAAGGGAGAAAATATCAATAATATTTTTGAAAGATTTGAAAATTTGAACTCAAAAATATTAATACAATTTAATAATTTATTTATTGATAAAAACAGCAAATTTACCAACTTAAATGGGGAGATCTCATTAAAAAAAAGGGGAGTTATTTCTGCAGAAATTAGCTCTAAAATTAATAACAAAAATGATTTCTCATTATCAATAAAAACTAATTCTAGAGATGAAAAAGTCACTAATTTATTTATTGAAGAGCCTGAACCATTTATAAAAAACTACAAGTTTATTAAGGGTTTTACCAAAGGTAAGCTTTCTTATGGGTCAATAGAAAAAAATAATAAAACGAAAGCTAATCTAAAAATATATGATTTTAAAGTTCAAGATGTACCTGTTCTAGCAAAGTTACTTACACTTGCATCTCTCCAAGGTATTGCAGATCTTCTTACAGGAGAGGGTATTCGATTTAATGAATTTGAAATGAATTATGAATCAAAACAGTCACTTACTAATATCAATGAAATGTATGCTATTGGACCCGCAATCTCTATTTTAATGGATGGTTATATTGAAAAAAATAAATTAACAAGTCTTAGAGGTACTCTGGTGCCAGCTACCACGATAAATAAAACAATATCAAAAATACCTTTATTAGGAGATATTTTGGTAGGGAAAAAGGTTGGGGAAGGAGTTTTTGGCGTAAGTTTTAAAATCAAAGGTCCACCAAAAGATCTAAAAACTTCTGTAAATCCAATTAAAACTCTTACACCAAGATTTATAACAAGAACTTTAGAAAAGTTAAAAAAAATTAAATAATAATTTTAAAATGCTTTTTTTTTCCAACTGAAAGTTTAATAAAGCCTTTATTTTCAAATAATTTTTTACTTATTAATAATTTTCCATCTTCAATTTTCACATTATCAATTTTAATTCCACTATTTTGAATTAATCTTCTTATTTCACTTTTTGATAACTCGTTATTTGTATGTTCAATCAAGCTAATTATATCCTTTCCTATTAAATCACTTCCAATTTTAATACTAGGTAAATGTTCTCCAGTTGAATTTTCTTTAAAAGTAGATTTTGCTAATTCTTCAACTTTTTTTGTTTCAATTTCTCCATGTAACATCTTTGTAGCTTCATTAGCTAATAAAATTTTCAAATCATTAATGTTTTCATTTTTTATTTCTTCTATTTTTTCTAGAGATAAGTCTGTGAACATTTTTAGAAACTTGGAAACGTCCTGATCATCTGTATTTCTCCAAAATTGCCAATAATCATAGGCAGATAGTAGATTTTTATCTAACCATACTGCTCCACTTTCTGTCTTTCCCATTTTTGCTCCTGAAGCTAGAGTTATAAGAGGGGTTGTCAATCCAAAAACCTCTTTTGATGAATATCTTTTGATTAAATCAACACCATTTACAATATTTCCCCATTGATCTGATCCTCCAATTTGAAGAAGACAATTCTGTTTTTTATTCAATTCAAGAAAGTCATATGCTTGGAGAATCATGTAGTTAAATTCCATATAACTTAAAGACTGCTCTCTATCTAAACGTAGCTTTACACTATCAAAACTTAACATTTTATTAATTGTAAAATGTTTTCCTATATCCCTTAAAAAAGAAATATAGTTCAATTCTTTTAACCAAGAATAATTATTTACAAATATAGGAGACGTTTGCTTATTTTCAGTATTAAGATATTTTTTTAAAACAAGCTCAATACTTTTAATATTTTTCTCAATCTCATTTTCATCTAATATTTTTCTTGTTTTATCTTTTCCTGATGGATCTCCTATCCTAGTTGTGCCTCCACCTAGCAAAACTATTGGCTGGTGCCCGTGTTTTTGTAACTGCCTCAAACACATGATTTGTAATAGGCTTCCTACATGTAGACTTTGAGCAGTACAGTCAAATCCTATATACCCTTTGATACTTTTTTTATTTAGCACATTTGAAAGTTCTGCCTCATCCGTACACTGATAGAAAAAGCCTCTGTCTTTAAATTCTCTTATAAAATCATTCATAATTTAGTATTTTCAATATACATATTTATTTAAAAATAATAATCAATAATGGACAATAGTATTACATCTTTAGGTTTAATGAGCGGTACTTCTTTAGACGGGATAGATGCAAGTATAATTAAATCAGATGGGAAATCACATCTAGAGGTAAAAGCAAACCAGTTTTATCAATATAAATCTGATTTTAAACAAAAATTAAGAGATTATATTAAAAATATTAATTCAATAGAGGATATAGAAAATAGTATTACCGAATATAAAAATCTTGAGAAAGAAATCACTCTTCTTCATTCAGATATATCAAATAAAATAATATCAAAGCAGACTATTGAAGTTGATTTAGTGGGTTTTCATGGACAAACAATTATTCATAAACCTGAAAAAAAATATTCAATTCAGATGGGTAACCCAAATTTATTATCTCAATTAATTCAAAAAAAAGTCATTTTTAACTTTAGAAAAAACGATATTGTGAATAATGGAGAAGGTGCACCTTTAACACCAGTATATCACTCTTTACTATCAAAAAAAATTTTCCCTAATGAATCATGTATTTTTTTAAATATAGGAGGAGTTTCAAATTTTACTTATTGTAACAATAAAGAATTAGTTGCTAGAGATATAGGACCAGGAAATGTTTTATTAGATGAATATTTAAAAAAAACAAAAAATATAGATTTTGATAAAAACGGTGAAATTGCCTCTACAGGTCAAATCAATATGGACATTATTAATCAATTTATAGAGCATGATATTTACAGTTCAAAAGACAGACACTCTTATGATAGAAATGAGTTTGATTTCAATTTTATTAAAGGATTAATTTTTGAAGATGCTGTTGCAACACTTAATTATTTTACTGCCTTAATTATTTCAAATTATTTAAACGAAAATTTTATTAATTGCTCAAATATAATTTTGTGTGGTGGTGGTAGGAAAAATAAAACATTAATTCAAAATTTGAAAAATTTATTAAACAAAAATATTTGTGAGATCGATAAATTTAATTATGATGGAGATTTTATTGAATCTCAAGCATTTGCTTATTTAGCAATAAGATCATATCTTAAAAAAAATATATCCTTTCCTTCTACTACAAAAGTAAGTAAACCAATATCAGGTGGAGAGACTTTTAAAAATTATTAGTAAAGAGCTGTTTCTTTTTTTATATATTTATTTAAAGATTTAATAAGGGCAACATCAGCTTTTGAGAAGAAATGATTTGCTTCTGTAATAGAGTCAAATTCAACTTTAATTCCTTTTTGAGAACTAAGTCTTTTATTTAGCTCATTGATGTGTTCAATGGGAACTAACTCATCTTTTTTACCATAAATCATTATTCCTGATGTAGGACATGGTGATAAAAAAGAAAAATCATATACATTTGGTTGGGGTGAAATTGCTACAAACCTATTTATTTCTGGTCTTCTCATTAATAATTGCATTGCAATTAATGAACCAAAGGAAAATCCTGAAATCCAACATTGTGAATTGTCAAAGTTTTCTCTTTCTAACCAATCAAGTGCAGCTGCAGCATCTGCTAACTCACCTTGGCCATTGTCAAATTCTCCATCACTTTTGCCAACTCCTCTAAAGTTTACTCTACACACAGAAAAGTCGTTATCCATAAAAGTTTGAAATGTATCAACAACAACTTTATTATTCATAGTTCCACCATACTGAGGGTGGGGGTGCAAAACTAATGCAATTGGAGATGTATTTTTTTTGCTTTTATAATATTTTGCTTCTAACCTTCCTGCAGGTCCAGGAATAAATATTTCCACAATTTTGTTATCTGCTGTTGTCATTGATAATTAATCTCAAAAAAAAATTATATTTTTCTATCAAAATTGAGCGACAAAATGCAAGTTCAAAAACTTTTCAGAAACTTGACTATTTTAGTCGGGTATATATAAAAACCGCATAAAATAACAATAATATGAAACTATCAAGTAAAGGAAGATACGCAGTTATGGCACTTGCAGATCTAGCTAAATTTGATCCTAATGAGCCAGTTTCTTTAAGAGATATTTCTTTGAGACAAGGAATATCTTTAGTTTATCTTGAACAATTATTTTCAAGACTAAAAAAAAATAATATTGTTAACAGTGTACGTGGAATTAAAGGTGGATATGTTCTTTCTAAAGAAGCTTCGAGTATTAAAATTTCGGATATTTTGTTTGCAGTCGATGAAAAAGTTAAAACTATAGGATGTGAAAAACATTCAAAAAAAGGGTGTAATGGCAAAACCGCAAAATGTATTACTCACAATCTCTGGGATGAATTGGAGGATTATATAAATAATTTTTTTGAAAAAAAAAGCCTTAGAGATTTACTAAATCAATCAACGAATAGATTATAGATGAGAGATAAACAAATAGAAGATTTAAAAGAATATAAATATGGATTTACAACTGATATAGAAAATATCAGAGCTCCAAAAGGTTTAAATGAAGATATAATTAAATTTATATCTAAAGTTAAAAAAGAACCTGAATGGATGTTAAGTTTTAGACTTAAAGCATTCGAAAGATTTAAACAATTGAAAGAGCCAAATTGGCAAAAACCTAAGTATCCAAAAATAGATTATCAAGACCTGTATTACTA
>JGI24820J26691_1000265_pt1 | contig 15254 bp, 21 predicted proteins | sample METZYME_5_50m_FD_26691 | JGI IMG/M metagenome (IMG submission 26691) | reverse complement strand
ACTTTAGATTCTTACTTCTGTGTAGGTTTAACAGAAATTTTTAAAGAGTTAACAGAAGGTTATGAACCTAATGAACACCTCCCGAATCTTTTTAGTGCTCTTTGCAAGTCAACAAACTTTAAAGATGATGAAATCATTGAAATTTCTAAGACAACAATTAATGAGCACCAAAATAAAAGCTTGGAAGAAATCTTTAATTTAGTACTTGAAAAAAGCTCAAAAAAAATTTATTACTCAAGAATTTTGATGTTAGGTATTTACAAGATTTTATCTAAAGCTAATGATTTCAAAGATAATGAAGATATTTCAAAGATAAAAATAGTATCTGAACTCACTGAAAAATTAGAATTACCACTTTCAAGAGCAGAAAAAGATATAAGCATATACAAGAATAGTATTAAAAGGATATCTCAAGCGAGGGAGCTTCTAAAAGAAACTGTACTTGCTGATAGAAAGAAAAGAGAAGATAAGAATAAAAAGAATTGATTATTTCTCAATTCTTCTTTTATCTTTCCAAGATACAAAAGATATATAAATTACTGCAATAGTGACAAAAATTAGCAACAAAAAAGAGCCTATTATAAGAAATCTATTCAAGTTCTCAGCATTTAAATAATCTAGTATTAAGCTAAATATCAATTGATCCATCACCATTTCTACCCCATACAACCATCGCAATAGAGAATGTAAATATAGCTGCTAATGCAGCCCAACCTAATTCAAAAATCATTTTTAACTTTTAATTATGTTCAATATACCAAAAGTATTCATATTTGATAATAAACGTGCAAATTTGTTCGCAAAATAAGGGATGTAACCCTTCATAAAAACTTTATAATTCATCTATTATATAAAAATAAGTTCACGTACCATTGGGAAGAGTTGTTATCACGCATAGTACCTATATTGAAGGTCTAATACCTGTTTTAAAAAAATTAGCTTCTCATGAGAAAGTAAAAACAGTAACACCCGCAATAATTTCTAAAGTTAGAGGCAGATCATCAAAATTAATAATCAGGGTTTCAGTAATAACCACTGGTGGATTTAAAGCCATTGCAAGAAAAGGACAATCTGCTCAAGAAATATTCATAACAACTGATATGAATATTGATGAATTAAGGTATCTTTTGAATAGGTATTGTTCCAAATAAATAACTATGAAATTATTTTTTAAAGGATTTCTACTTGTTTTATTATCCTCGGTATTAGTATTAGAGAATCATGCAATATCGAATTTACAAATATCTAGAATTTGTAGAAAGGAAAGAAAAGAGAAAGCATGCCTTAAAAGATTAAAGTTGAATAGAGAATTACTGATAACGGCAAACCAATAGATATTCCTGTTTATCCTTATAAATCTAAATAAATTTAAATCTCATACTCAGACTCAAATTTAGCAATCCCATCTTGAAACTTCTTATTTAGTAACTCCGAATTTTCATTAAATCCTAAATCATNATAATCAANATTTAGAGAGTCAAATAGATTAACNACCTCTTGAAAAGCAGACATNTACTCTTTTTGTATATCTTCATCATTTATGTCATATATTTTAGCGAGAATTAATTCAATCCTCTTTTTAGCTGAATAAATTATCNTTTCAAAATTTTTATCTAATTTTCTTCTTTTTTTTGGCATAAATACTAAATATTTAACTTATAAATCTTAGAATAATAAATTTTCTAATGTAATTAGAATAAAACTTAAAAAATAAAAATATAGTTTTCAAATCAAAATAAAACTACTATATTCCATATATATAAAAAATTTATATGGAAAAAAGGAATTTAAATAATGAACAAAAAGTCAAGAAATCTAAATTTGAAGAAAGAAAGAAAATAAATTCTTCAAACTCAAGTCAAATAAATCAAAAAAGATTGCCTTTGTGGGTTGAAATATTATTTGTTCAGATTGGTCTTCCAGATAAATGGCTAATTAAAATTTTAAAAACCAGAAAAAATACAATTGATTTTTTTCAAGATAAGAAAAAATTTATGTTTTTGATATTTTTATTTTTATTTACTTTGGGATATTTTCAACCAGTAATTAAATATTCAAATGCAAAATTAAAATGTCAAAAGACAGCCTTTAAATTCATTAATGAAATGAATCTTTATAAAAGTGAAAATCTACAAAGGCTTGAAATGCTTACCGTAAACTTTTGTAACGGTGGAAATGAGATAAAGTATTTAAGGCAAGCTAAATGATTTATAAAAACAGAATCTGAGCCAAGGTATCAAATAATATATAATTAATTTACCCAAGGTTCATTTTCAGCTAAGCATTAATGGATTTATGACTGACGTTAACAATAAAAAAGAACATGTTAAGATGCACTTAAAAGATCTAAGAGCAGAACTCAAAAGGATGCATTTAGCAGTTACAGAAGAGTTACTTTTACCAGACCCAGAGGAGGTTAAGGACCTTATGAGTAAAATGGATTTACTTCTTAAAGCAATTGAAAATAGTTGATTTACAAAAAATGAATAAAATCAATAAATATATAAAGACAATTAATATACTTATTATATTAATACTCCTTTCAGGTTGTAATGGAGAATTTAATTCCATTAGAAAAGAAAATAAAAATGATCAACTTATAAACTCTCAAAAAAGGAATTCTAAAGATAAGTTAGAAATTAAAATTACGTGCGATGAAGAAGGTATTAGTAAATATCTTAAGGATGGATGGATGATTAAGGATAAGAAATCTAGGGATAAGGTCTGTTCATGGAAATCTATTCCCGCTAATAATACGTGTGATATAGAAAAAGATAAGGGATGTAAAATTATAAAACCAGATGTTTTGGGAACTGAAACAATTTATTTACTAGAAAAATAAATTATTGATAGTTATGAATAAAAAAGATGATCATTTAATTAAAGCTCTTTATGAAAAATTAAAAATTTTCAAAAAAGAGGGTTTGTCAGTAACAAAAAAAGATGTAGAAGATTTTTTTTATTCACTTATCAATAAGAATTAACTATTTTTTTATTAGAAGAATAACTGAGTAATATTAAAACTAATTAAATTATTAGTTTTTAAAATAAATGTCAAATTTTTCGCCTCTAACGATTTCTTTAATAATTTTTTTCATCATAAGCCTTATTGCTTTATTGAGAGCCACATCTAAATAGCAACAAAAAAGCCTTTTAGTTTTTAGAATTATTAAGATGATTCAATAAATTAATGCATGAAATAAATATCTGTTGGTTCAAAAAAGATTTAAGAGTTGAAGATAATGAGGCATTATATGAGTCATCAAAAGATTACGATGTATTGCCAATTTACATTATTGAGAAAGAAAAATGGCAACAATCTTCTCACTCCTACAGACAATGGAAATTTTGTAAAGAATGCCTTATTGATTTAAAAGAAGATCTAAATTCAATTGGACAACCTCTAATAATAAGAATCGGAGATGTTATCAATATTTTTGAAGAAATAAAAGAAATTTTTAAAGTAAAGGGAATTTATAGCCATCAAGAGACAGGTGATTTTTTATCTTACAAAAGGGATCAAAAAGTAAGAAAATGGTCCAATGAAAATAATATTCCTTGGAGGGAGTATATACAATTTGGAGTTTTTAGAGGGCCCCTAAAAAGAGATGAGTGGGCTAAAACACACAAAAAACATTTTGAAAAAAAAATTATAAGAATTTCTAAAGTTTTTAAAGCATTGCCATTTAAAGAGGAGAAGATTCCATCAAATAATTTTTTTAATTTTGAAAACGATTCTTGTGATAGTAAGTATAAAGGAGGCAGAAAAGAGGCTCTTAAAAGATTAAATTATTTCTTAGATAATGAAATACATTCCTATGGTAAAAATATCTCAAATCCAGATAAATCTTATTTTAGCTGTTCAAGACTCTCACCATACATAACTATGGGTTGCATATCAATTAAAGAGATCTTTAACAAAACAAAATTCTTAAAGACAAGAGACATTAAGATGTTTACAAGTAGATTATTTTGGCATTGTCATTTTATTCAAAAATTAGAAACACAGCCAGAACTAGAATTCAAGGAATTTCATCCTTACTTTGAAAATATTAGAGTTAAAAATGATCATTTTCTTGAGGCATGGAGTGAGGGTAAGACTGGATATCCATTTTTAGACGCTTGTATGAGATCACTAAATCACAATGGTTGGATAAATTTCAGAATGAGAGCGATGTTAATGTCTTTTGCCTCTTATAATCTTTGGATTCCTTGGCAAGAATCTGGATTAAAACTAGCTCAAAAGTTTATTGATTATGAACCAGGAATTCATTGGAATCAATGTCAAATGCAATCTGGCACAACTTCAATAAATACTAATAGGATTTATAATCCGATTAAACAAGGTAAAGATCATGACCCAAAAGGAATGTTTATAAAAAAATGGGTTCCAGAATTAAAAGACATTTCAGAAGAGTTTATACATGAGCCTTGGTTAATTAAAGATTTTGATATTTATAAGTATCAAAGTTTCAATTATGTAAAACCAATAATTGATTTAAAACTTACCTCCCGAGATGCAAGAAAATCATTATTTGAAATTTCTTTAAAAGAAGGATATTGGAATATTTCCAAGTTAATTTATGAAAAACATGGATCAAGAAAGACTGCTTTAAAAAGGAAAGTAAAAAAGAAGATTAATAAAAAATGTTCAAATAAACAATTTGAATTAGATTTGAATTTGTAAAATATACATCTAGATTTGATTTCTAAAGTTAATTTTTTTAGAAATAGATTCTGATTACTTTTAACTTAATAATCTAATTTTTTTAATTTTTAATATTAAATAAAGGTTTTATATAAACAAGTAACAAATTATTGAACATTAAATATGATTTTCTTATCAAAAGTAACAAGCGATACTGAAATTTTCAGTCTATATTTATATTGTAAAATTTTTCTTATCATGTCATACGAAGCAGGAAGTAAAGAGTGCAGGAATTTAATTGATGCTAAAGAAAGTTTACTTTCTGCAATGGAATCTCTAAGTGAAATAATAGACACTGAAAACCTTCAACTACAAATAAAAGATATTTATAAAACTCTTGATAAGATGCATGATATTAGAAGAAATATTGAATCAAGCACAATTTCAACCTAAAAAGTATTAGAGATTATCAAACTCATTATTTACTTTTTTCCTATTCTTTTCTGATAATAATTGGTGCAAGGCGTCAAGCTGAGCATGCACTTCTCTTGCTTCACCAGGATCAGGCATTAATCCTTCTTTTAATAACATTTGATGCATATCTCGAAGCTCTAACCTTATATATCTAAGGTGAGAACTTACTTCTTCTCTTTTTGCCGTGCTCATTTCTTTGATCTAACATATTTATTATACAATATTGTTAAAATAGAAATAAATTTTTAAAAATTGAATAATTTATTTTTTTAAAATTTGATAGAAATAAAAACTTGAATTAAAAGAATGAAAAAGAAATCAAAAAAAAGAAAGATTAAATCAAATATTTCTTACAAAAAAGATTCTGATCAAAATAAAAATACAGCAAAAATTGTATTATTCATATTTGGAATTGGACCTATAATAGGAATAATTATATTTTTAGCTAGTAGAGGATTTTTTAATTCTCCTCAAATATAGAATTTATTTGCAAAATCTAAATAATTTATAAAAATTCATTTTTTCACTAGATTATTTTATGAATATTGTTAAATTTATTTTAGAAATTCTAAAAAGATGAGATATCTAAATACATCTACAAGAATAAAATTAAATGAAATTATTCTTAGATTAAATGAAAAAAAACTTGTGACTCTATCCGAGAGAATATTACTAAGCAAATACTTAGACAAATATCCTTACTTAAGTTCATTAATTAAAGAGAGATCACCTAAATTTCCCTAGTGATTTAACTCGAAAATTTGCAATTTTCAATGCTGTATCTGGATTTGATTGCACAAATGGATGGTCAGATAATAAATCAATAACCTTATTTATTTTTAAACTATCATCATGACATTCAAGTTTTTGCCACTCTTCGTCAAAGGACATAGCAAAACTATCAGCGTTATTAAAAGTTCTATCTTTCATTTTGTAATGAAATATACTTTTTTTTTATTTTAATTTAAGAAACTTAGATTTATTGAAGTAGCTTGCAAATTGTTAGAGATTTGACAAAAGTGTTACAATAATGACAAAGGATTTATTTATGGACAATAGCGTTAAAAGGATTGGATATCTTCCAAGAAAAAGAGTCCTAGAGATAATTGATAAAATCTCCCAAACTGAATCCATAAGCAGATCAAAAGTTGTTGGTCTATTAGTTGAGGAAGCTCTTGGAGCTAGGGGAATTGATAACTTTGGTTTTGGAAATAAAAATAATCTAAGAAGTAATAAAGTTGAAAACTTATCGGATAGTGTTAATAACAACCAAAAGATTGATATTGGTGAAGATGAGTTTGTTGATGATAGTGGTTATACATTTTCATCAAATAAAAATTTAGAGAGAGATATTTCTTCATCAGATATAGAATTAGCAAATAAAATAAATCTTTTAAAAAAATCAGGCTTAATTTAAATATAAATCATCGCAAAATATTAGTCTTACAAAATTTAGTATTCATAATAAATTAAAAAAGAGTTTAATCTTAATAGAAGAATATAAATATTTAAAATTGATTAATATAAAAATATTCTTTAATTCTTTTAATAAGTTATGAGAGAAATAAAATGTCCATCATGCGGAAAAAATTTTAAAATAGATCCATCTAATTTTGATCAATTACTTACTCAGATTAAGAATGAAGAATTTAATAAACAAATTGAAGAAAGATTACATCTTGCTAAAAAAGAAAAAAATAAAGAAATCGAGCTAATAAAGACCGAATTAAAACTTGAAATGATAAAAGAAAAGAAAGAGATGGAAAAGATAATCATTTCCTTACAATCAAAATTGAATCTAATAGATAAAGATAAGCTGAATGAATTAAATTCTTTAAGAAATGAGTCAGAAAAAAAAGTAAATAACTTAAATACTAAAATCGAAAAATTAAATAATGAAATAAAAAATCAAGCAGAAACTCTTAAACTTTCTAAAGAGAAAGAAATTATAAATGCTCTCTCTAAAGTTGAGGAAGAGAAAATCGAATTAAGAATCTCATTAGAGAAAATCAAGCAAGAAAAAAATGATTCAGAGAAGGCATTGGAAAAAAGATATCAAGAAATAATAAAAGAAAGAGACCTAAAAATTACTGATTTAAGAGATATGCAACTTAAATTAAGTACAAAAATGCAGGGGGAAACTCTTGAAAAGCACTGTGAGAATGAATTTAACAAAATACGTTCTACAGGATTTCAAACTTCAATTTTCGAAAAAGATAATGATTCATCTACAGGCAGNAAGGGAGATTATATTTTCAGAGAGTTTGATAATGAAAATTTAGAAATAATATCCATCATGTTTGAGATGAAAAATGAAAGCCAAAACTCAACCAATAAGAAAAAAAATGAAGATTACTTTAAAGAATTAAATAAAGATAGGAATGAAAAATCTTGTGAATATGCAGTACTCGTATCTTTACTTGAGCAAGATAGCGAACTATACAACTCTGGGATAGTAGATGTTTCACATCGGTATCCAAAAATGTATGTAATAAGGCCTCAGTTTTTCATTCCAATTATTTCACTGCTAAGAAATGCTGCAATAAAATCCTTAAGATATAGACGAGAGTTAGAGATTGAAAAGGCAAAAAAATTAGATATTACAAATTTCGAAAGCACACTTAATCAATTTAAGAATGCTGTTGGAAATAATGTTAGGCTTGCTTCTGATAGATTTAAAGATGCAATTTTAGGTATAGATAAAACTATTAGAACCCTTGAGAAAACAAAAGAGGCGCTGCTTTTATCAGAGCAACATTTACAGAGAGCTAATATAAAATCACAAGATCTTACAGTTAAAAAGTTAACGTATAACAATCCAACTATGAAAAGAGAATTTGATCTTAAAAATAATAATGACTCTTAATAAATTAGTAAGCATTATTGAGAAATAAAGTAGAAATTGTAGAGATAAGGGATATAATTCAATTAATATTTATAATTTAATGTCTGATAAAAAACCTATTCATGTCATTGCTAAAGATCTAAGTATCGATTCCAAGAAAATTATTAAAGCATGCAACCAAATTGGAATTTATGCAAAAGGGGCTTCCAAAAGATTAGATCTTAAAGAAGAAGAAAGAATTATTACTTACTTTAATGATGGTAAAAATGCAGCAAATGAGGTTATAGATATTAATAACAGTTCATTAAATGTGAAAGAAATTGAAAAGAAGGTCCCTTTAAAATCCTCTGAAAATGAATATTTTCCTAACAGATTAATAAAAGAAATATAAAATTTTAGCATTTTATACTAAAAACAATTCAATAATAATCACGTTTAAAACATATTATGAGATATGATAAGTAAAATTACTTAACCATGGATAATAACGAGGCCTTAAAAATTCTAGATGCTTCTTGGTCCAAAGAAAAATTGATAGAAAAGATTAAGAGGGGTGAAAGTTCTGAACAAATTGTTCAAAACTTTATAAACGAAAATAAAAATAATTTAGAGATAGTAGTTAATCTTTTAAAGCAAAAAGATATTAAAATCTTAAGTTATATGGAAGCCATAGCTAATTGCGAAATAAATTTAATAAATGAGCTAAGAAAGAAGAAAATTGAATCTAATATTGATACTCCAGAAAAGATTAAAAATATCAATCCAATTGTTAGGATTTATGAGGAATTTCAATTAACTTTATTTATGAGAAAGTGGAGTAATCAATTTGTGATTGGAATTTTAATTATGATATCGATAATATCTTTGACCAAACAAGCGTGGGCATAACGCGTTAAATTATAAATTATTAATTTAGATTAAATTGATTGATAAATTCTAAACAAAATTTAGTAGTNCAAAAAAATGAAGGCTTATATTGCGTACCTGCTAATGTATGGATAGATCCTTTCAAACCAGTTGAAAAAGCTATAATCACACATGCTCATTCTGATCACTTCACGCATGGATGTAGAGAGTATACTTGTTCAATAGAAACAGCTTTATTGTTAAGAAAAAGATTTGGAAATAATTTAAATCTAAAAGTTATTGATTATGACAAAAAATTTTTAATTAATGGTATAAATTTTTCACTACATCCCTCTGGGCATATTTTAGGTTCTTCTCAAATAAAAATAATGGCAGGTTCTGAAATATGGCTAATAACAGGAGACCTTAAGAGACAAAAAGATAAAACATGTCAAAGTTATGAAAAATTAAAAACAGATTTCTTGATATGTGAATCAACATTTGGACTTCCTATATTCCATTGGGATTCAACAGAGAAAATTATAAATGATGTCACAAATTGGGTTAATAAATCTGAAGATTCAACATCAGTGCTATTTTGTTATTCCTTAGGAAAAGCTCAAAGATTATTAAGTGAGCTAAATAGTAAAAATTTTAAAAACATTTATATACATAAAAGTATTAATAAAATGAATATGATCTACCAAAAACTAGGAATAGAACTTACAGAGGCAAAAATTTTTGACAATGAATTGCAAATAAATAATTTTAAAAATAGCTTATTATTACTTCCCCCATCATTAAATAATAAAAATTTTCTAAAACAATTTAAAAACGTCAAAACTAGTTTTGCAAGTGGTTGGATGTCTATAAGAGCTTTTAAAAAAAGATCAGGCTTTGACAAGGGTTTTCCTATTTCTGATCATGCGGATTGGAATGGATTAATTAAAACAATAAAAGAGTCAGAGGCAAAAACAATTTTTCTTAATCATGGNGATGGAGAATCTTTATCTAATTTTCTTAGAGAGANAGATGATCTTAATATTAAACATTTAAATCGGGTAAAATGAGCCTTAATAAATTTTCTAAATTATTTGAAGATTTAGATTCAAATAATAGTANTAATAAAAAAGTNAATTCTTTAACCAAATATTTCAAGCTCAATAACAACTTAAATAATATTTTGACAATATACCTATTAATTGGAAAAAAAAATAAAAGATTTATAAGTGGTAAATCACTTAGAGAATATTATGCAAATATTTATAAAATACCTAAATGGCTGATAGATGAATGTTATTCAAAAGTAGGCGATTCAGCAGAAGTTATTGCTTTACTTTTGCAAGATAAAATATTAGAAAAAAATATTAAAGATGATATATCTTTAAATGAATTAATTAATGAAATCTTACCAAAGTTAAAGAAATTAGATGAAAACAAAAAAAAATTATATATTAAATCTTTATGGGAAAAGATCTCAAAAGATAATCAATTAATTTTCAATAAAATTCTTNCAGGAACATTCAGAATAGGAGTTTCTAAAGGTCTAGTGGTAAAAGCAATATCAAATATGANTGGAGTCGATGAATCAATAATTCTTCATAGGCTTATGGGTGAGTTAGAACCAATTGAAGAAACATATATGTTTTTAATTAATCAGAAATTAGAACAAAAAGAACTTGACTATAAACCATACCCTTTTCAATTAGCCAACACATTTGATGAAAGAATCAAAGAAACAATATCAGTAGATAAATATCAATTTGAATCAAAATGGGATGGAATTAGAAGTCAAATCATTAAAAGATCTAATAACATTTCAATTTGGACAAGAGGAGAAGAATTAGTTAACAAAACTTTTCCTGAATTAATTAAAATTATTTCACATTTTAAAAATGATTTTGTTTTAGATGGAGAGATCTTAATTTGGGATGAAAATAAAAATCGCCCGAAAAATTTTTCTTTATTACAAAAAAGGCTCGGAAGAAAATCCCCCTCTTTAAAGATTCAAAAAGATTTACCTGTTGTTTTTATGGCTTACGATATTTTGGAAATTAATGGAAAAGATATAAGAAGTAAAATTCTTAGTGAGAGAAGAAATATTCTTGAAAAAAGTTTTTCCAATTTAATATCAGAAGATAAATCTATAATCGGAAAGATAAAAATCACTAAATTGCATCAAATAAGTAACTGGATAGATCTTGAGGAAGTCAAAAATTCTGCTAGAAATTTAAATACTGAAGGATTAGTTATTAAGGATAAACAGTCTGAATATGTACCAGGAAGAAAGAAAGGAAATTGGTGGAAATATAAAATTGATCCAATGCAACTTGATGGGGTTTTAATTTATGCAAGACCAGGTAGTGGGAAGAGAGCAGATTTATATACAGATTATAGTTTTGGAATTTGGGATGATAATAAACTTGTAAAATTTGCGAATGCATATTCAGGGCTTAATAATGAAGAAATTAGAGAATTAGATAAATGGATTAGAAGAAATACATTAGAAAGATTTGGGCCAGTAAGATCTGTTAAACCAGAATTGGTTTTTGAAATATCCTTTGATAATATTCAAATTTCTAAACGTCATAAGTCGGGCATCGCATTAAGATTTCCAAGAATAACAAAATGGAGAAGAGATAAAAATATAATGGAAGCAGATAATTTAGAAAATGCACTAAAAATGATAAGTAATTAATTATGAATAATATTGTTGAAAAAGATTCAGAGAATAATATTCAAGAATTTTTCAAGAAAAAAAATATGGAGCCATTACAATTTCAAATTGATGCATGGGAGTCATTTGCAAGAGGTGAAAGTGGCATTATTCAAGTACCTACTGGATGTGGTAAAACTTATGCTGCATTAATGGGGCCACTTTCGAAGCTTAAAGAGCTTAAATCTACAAATGGCATAAATATCTTAATAGTAACTCCATTAAAGGCTCTAAGTAGAGATTTAGAAAAATCTATAATTAACGCTATTCAATTTTTCGATAAAAATATTACAGTAGGGATTAGAAATGGTGATACATCTAATTATGAAAAAAGAAGGCAAATAATTAGACCTCCTAATATCTTGATAACGACTCCAGAATCTCTAACTTTACTAATAGCGAANAAACAATCTAATAAATTATTTACTAATTTATTTTCAATTATTATTGATGAGTGGCATGAATTAATGGGTTGTAAGAGAGGAAATCAATGTGAATTAGCTTTAAGTTGGCTAAGAGGCAATAATCAAAATATTCAAATATGGGCAATGAGTGCAACAATTGGAAATATAGAAGANGCAGCTAGTTCAATATTAGGATTAGACTTTAAAAATCCAAAAATTATTAAGAGTAATTTAGAAAAAAAAATAGAAATTAANAGTATTATTCCAAAAGATATGGGGACATTTCCATGGAGCGGNCATTTAGGCATTAAAAATCACAAATCACTTTTAAAAGAAATTAATAAAAATAAAAGTACATTATTTTTTACTAATACAAGGAATCAATCTGAAAGGTGGTTTCAATGTCTTAGATATTTCAATCCAGAAATGGAAGATAGTATTGCACTACATCATGGCTCATTAGATAAAGAAGATAGGAAATTAGTTGAAGAAGGAGTTAAGACTGGCATTATAAAATGGGTAGTCTGTACGAGTTCTCTCGACTTAGGAGTTGATTTTCAACCAGTTGATCAAATCGTACAAATAGGAAGTGCTAAAAATATNGGTCGTCTTATTCAAAGAGCGGGTAGAAGTGCNCATAAACCNGGAGGTATATCAGAANTATTATTTATGCCCACAAATGCACTTGAACTTTTAGAAATTAGTGCAATGCGAAGGGTGATAAATTTAGGCATAACAGAAAAAATAAATATTCCAGAATTATCATATGATGTTCTCCTNCAGCATTTAGTAACGCTTGCATGTGGACCTGGTTTTAATCCAGATATNGAAAAAGAAAGAATAAAAAATTGTCTGAGTTATAGAAACTTAAAAGATNAAGATTGGAAATGGTGTCTTGATTTTTTAGAATATGGAGGAAGATGTCTTAAAGCTTATCCAAAATATAAAAAGATTGAAAAAGAATATGAGTTTAATAATAAAACAAACTATAAATATATAGTTAAAGATAAAACATTAATAAGGATCCATAAATTTAATATTGGAACAATTGCTAGTGATAAATCTCTAATAGTTAAATATATGAAAGGTAAANCCCTGGGAAGTTTGGAAGAAAATTTTGCTTCAAAATTAAAGATTGGTGATACTTTTTTCTTTGCAGGTAAAATGCTTGAGTTCATAAAAATTAGAGATATGACTTTATATGTAAAAAGATCTTCCAAAAAAAATTCAATGATCCCTGCTTGGATTGGAGGTCAAATGGTTATTTCTGATCTTTTAAGCAAAAATATAAGAAAAGAAATAAGTCTCTCAAATGAATTAATCAAATTTAAAGGGTTTATAAACGAAGAATTAAAATCTCTATTACCAATATTGAAAAAGCAGAGGGAAATTTCCAATATACCTAAGGAGAACCAATTACTTGCTGAAATTTACTCTTTTAAAGGTTTTAAAACATTATTTGTTTTTCCCTTAGAAGGTAAATTTGTGAATGAGGGTATTGCATTTTTATGGGCATTAAGATTCGCAAATCTTAATAAAGCGACCTTCAGTATTACTGCTAATGATTTCGGATTTAGTATAACTACTACAGAAAACTATAATTTTTCTTCGTTAAAAAGCTATTTATCTTATTTTTTGAGCCCTAATAACCTTGCAAGAGATTTGGAAAGTGCAATAAATTTTTCAGAATTAACCAAAAGTAAATTTAAAAATATTGCTCAAATAAGNGGATTAATTAATAATAATAATCCATCGAGATTAAAAACTTCTAATCAATTAAGAATTAGCTCAAATTTATTATTTGAAGTTTTTAATAAATACGAAAAAAATCATTTATTACTAAAACAGTCGAGTGAAGAAGTTAAAAAACATCAATTAGAATTTGACCGAATTAATTCTTGTCTTAAGAGAATGAGCAAATTAGATCTTATTCTTAATAATATAGATTACCCGAGCCCATTTGCCTTTCCATTACTTGTAGAAAGGTTAAGGAATACATTAAGTAATGAAACTATAGAAGAAAGAGTAAATAAATTAATAAAATCTTATGAAAAATAATAATAAATATTCTTCTATTGATTTTTATTGGAATGATACTAAATTAGAACTTTATTCTAGTCAAGTTCTATTTATTCCCTCTACGAGGGAATTGCTAATAAGCGATATACATATTGGGAAGGCAGCATATTTTCAATTAAATGGAATTCCACTAACTAATNATGAGGATGAAAATAATATAAATCGAATATATAAACTAATTTATAAATTCAAACCAAAAAAGTTAATAATCTTAGGCGATTTATTTCATAGTAGGTACTCTTTAAATAAAAATTTAATTTATAAAGTTGAAAGACTTTTCAACACNTTTAATGAAAAGATTGAGTTAATAGAAGGAAATCATGATAAAGGTTGCCAAATAAANAATATTCCTTATCTAAAAGAAAAAAAATCATTAAACCTTTTATTTACGCATGAACCAATTGCAAAAAAGGACAATAATACATTAAATATTTGTGGACATTATCACCCAAAATTAACTTTAAAAAACAACCAAGATAAACTTTCTTTTAAGTGCTTCGCTTTTGATTCATTTAACAATAATCTTTATTTACCATCATTTGGTGATCTTACTGGTGGATTTTTATGTAAAGATCATTTTAAGAAATGGGCAATAATTTCTGAAAATAATATTATTGAAATAAATTAGTTTATTTTTAAATAAANTTCAACAAATAATTAACNCCTATAATAAGATTCTTTTAGNANNAAAATATTCATAATACAAATCATTNAGTATCTATTAATTAAATAGAAATAATTAATACAAACATACCTATTTTCTAAGGCCANAAATTGCGTTATAAAAAAAATAAACTATAAATATTGATATGAAATTGCTAATTTACCCAATTTTTTCCACATTATTTATACTGNCATTCTATGCCTATGCAAATGAATCTTTTTTTGTAGAAATTGAAGCATTAACTTTGATAATGAAAGAATTTAAACATAATAATTTAGAAATAAATGAGACAAAATTGATCAGTCCAAGTTACATGGCTTACAAACAGGATGAATGTAATGCAATGGTTGAAGTGACAGAGAAGAATGGGCTGCAAATTAAAACCATGCAGTCATTTAGTGTAAATATATGCAAAAAAGAAATTAACAGGAACCTAAATAATTGACAGATTTGTNACATTATTNNCAAATAAATTATTAATTTTGATTTTAATTAAGTAATTTAACNTANAAATTTTTNANAATANCTTTACANAAAAGTTGTAATATTTAGTTTAATTCTTTTTAATTTTAAGTTTA
>JGI24820J26691_1000264_pt1 | contig 15314 bp, 22 predicted proteins | sample METZYME_5_50m_FD_26691 | JGI IMG/M metagenome (IMG submission 26691) | reverse complement strand
CCATAGATATGTCAAATTTGTCTATTTTTAATCCAGGAACAAAAAAGGCCGATAAAGTAAGAATTAAGTCTTTAGAAGATGGCTCTAAAGTAAGAGTCTTCAAGTCTTCGGGTAAGGAGATAGAAAAATGATTCCACTCAAAGAACATTACTTAACAAATGTCGTTCCTGAACTGAAAGAAAAGTTTGGTTTAAGTTCAGTGATGGCAGTTCCTAAACTAACTAAAATCACACTTAATATGGGAGTTGGTGAAGCGCTAAACGATAAAAAAATCTTAGAAAAGGCAGTAGAAGATATGACACTTATTGCTGGTCAAAAACCTCTGGTTACAAAAGCTAGAAAGTCTGTTGCTAACTTCAAAATAAGAGACGGTATGCCTATAGGATGCAAGGTGACGCTCAGGGGTGACAGAATGTATGAGTTTTTGCAGAGACTTATAGGTATAGCAATACCTAGAGAAAGAGATTTTAGAGGATTAGAGACCAAGTCTTTCGATGGAAGAGGTAATTACTCTATGGGCATTAAAGAACACATAATCTTTCCTGAAATTGATTATGACAAAGTTGATAAAATAAGGGGATTGGATATAAGCATATCTACTTCTGCTTCAGATGATGAATCAGGCGAAGCTCTTTTGAGAGCTATGAAATTCCCTTTCAAAAATTAGAGGTAATATATGGCAAAGGCATCAATGAAAGCNAGAGAGGCTAGAAGAAGGAGGATCGTACTCAAGTANGCTTCAAAGAGAGCTGAATTAAAAGAGATAATCAGAAGTCCCAAATTTTCTCAAGAAGAAAAAGATAANGCTCAAATTAAACTCCAGAAGCTTCCAAGAGATGCAAGCCCCATAAGAATGCAAAGAAGATGTGCAATCACTGGGAGACCTCACGCTGTTTATAGAAAATTTGGCTTNGCNAGGAACAAACTTCGCGAACTAGCAATGAAAGGTGATATTCCGGGCCTAGTGAAATCAAGCTGGTAGAAAATTTATGAGTATTCAAGATCCAATAGCAAATCTATTCTCGAGCATCAATAATGCTCAAGCTAGAAACAAAGAGTTTGTAAAAGTTCCTTCTTCAAAAAAGAAGTTGGCTCTTCTATCAATGCTTAAACAAGAAGGGTACATTCATTCATATTCACAATCTGAAGGTATAAAACCTGAAATTGAGATAAAGCTAAAATATTTTGAAGGTGCACCTGTCATTAAAGAATTAAAAAGAATAAGCAAACCTGGATTAAGACAATATTCTAATTATAAAGATTTACCAGAGATTAATGGCGGACTAGGTATGGCTATTGTCTCTACTAATAAGGGATTAATGACTGATAAACAAGCAAAAGAAGAAATGGTGGGTGGAGAGTTGATCTGCTCAGTTTTTTAAATTTACAAAGTTATGGCAAGAACATCGTTAAAAGCATTGGAAATTCCTGAAGGAGTTACTCTTGATAATAATCAAGGTTTAATCACTTTTACTGGCAAGCTCGGAAACATGACTCTCAAGATACATCAAGATGTTGATATCAACCAAGCTGATAATTTAATAAGTTTTAGTCCAAATAAAGACTCTAAGGAGTCCTTGGCTATTACTGGAACCATGAGGGCTCTCACTGCAAATTATATGCACGGAGTATCAGAAGGTTTTGAAAAGAAATTGGAGATTAATGGTGTTGGTTACAGAGCTGCTTTAGAAGGAAATACTATAAATTTGAGCTTAGGTTTTTCACACCCTATAAAGCATGATTTGCCTGAAGGAGTTACTGCAGAACTCCCTTCCAATACGGAAATTATTCTAAAGTCTATGGATAAACAACTAGTTGGACAAGTCGCTGCAGAGATTAGAGATTACAGACCACCAGAACCTTATAAAGGTAAAGGAGTCAAGTATTCAGATGAAAGGATAATTAGAAAAGAATCTAAGAAAGCTTAATTGATATGTTAAATAAGAATTTTAAGAGACAGAGAAGAGCTACAAAGACAAGAGCAAGAATTGAGTTATTGGAGAGCAATCGACTTACTGTCTTCAGGTCAAATTCACATATTTATGCTCAAATATGCAATTTTGATGGTTCTGAAGTTATTGTTAGCGCCTCCACTAATGAGTCATCAGTGAAAAGTCAAAATAACGGGAATATTGAAGCGGCTCAAAAAGTTGGAAAGTTGATTGCTGAGCGCGCAAAAGAGAAAGGCATTGATAAAGTTGCTTTTGATCGATCAGGTTATAAATTCCATGGTCGTGTTAAGGCTTTAGCAGAATCTGCTCGTGAAGCGGGCCTTACATTTTAGGAAAGAATATGGAAAATACTGCTATCACTGAAAATCTTGGTTCAGAAGTCTTAGAAGAGAAATTAGTCCAAGTAAATCGAGTAGCAAAGGTCGTAAAAGGCGGCAGAATCTTTGGATTTACTGCTGTGACCGTTGTAGGCGATGGTAACGGAAAAATAGGATTCGGAAGAGGAAAAGCCAGGGAAGTGCCAATAGCCATACAGAAAGCATTAGACCATGCAAGGAGAAATATGGTTAGTATTGAACTGAAAGGCGACACCATACAATACCCAATAAAGACGAAATTTGGTGCCTCTGTGATCTATATGAAGCCAGCCGCTCCTGGAACAGGAATAATAGCTGGTGGAGCCATGAGAGCAGTTCTTGAGCTCGCTGGTGTCAAAGACGTTCTAGCAAAATGCTATGGTTCAACCACTCCGGTAAATGTTGTCAGAGCTACTTTGAAGGCACTCAGAGAAATGGAGTCTCCTGCTAGAGTTGCTAAGCGGTTAGGTAAAGGTTAAGGATGAGCAATAAAATATTAACAGTAAAACTGAAAAAAAGTTTGATTGGGTCAAAGGATTTCCAGCGTAAGTCAGTTAGAGGACTAGGTCTTTCCAAACTAGGACAAGTTGTTTCTGTGCAGGATACTCCTGAAAACAGAGGGATGATCAATAAAGCTATCCATCTTCTAGAGGTCAATTAAGGTTATAGAAATGAAACTGAACGAATTAAAGCCAAATCCAAAGAGGGTAAAAGCCAGCAAACGAATAGGTAGAGGGCCTGGTAGCGGCTCTGGTAAAACAAGTGGGAAAGGACATAAAGGACTTAAATCTCGATCCGGTGGTAGAGTGAGAATTGGGTTCGAAGGCGGTCAAATGCCCCTCCAAAAAAGAGTTCCGAAATTTGGCTTTACTTCAAGAAAAAATAGGAACACAGAACAACTTAGGTTAAGTGCCTTGGTAAAATCCGGTTTAAAAGATTTTGATATCAAAAGTTTAATTGAATCTAATTTGGTAAAGAACTCGACCAAGCAAGTAAAAGTTTTCTTAGATACTGACTCTTGTCCGAAAATCAGTTTAAAAGGCATTAAAACCACAGCCTCAGTCAGAAAAATGATTGAGGAGGCTGGCGGTTCAGTAGAGGTTTAATATGTCAGTAAATCCTTCAGCAATAAGTCAAAACAAAGGTCTCTCCGAATTATGGAGACGTCTTCGCTTTGTATTTATGGCTGTGATTATTTATAGGATAGGTACTCACATCCCAATTCCTGGAATAGATCCAGATAAATTGGCTAATATTTTTCAGCAAAATCAAGGGACATTGTTAGACCTTTTCAATATGTTTTCTGGCGGTGCTCTAGAGAGAATGAGTATTATGGCATTGAATATAATGCCCTATATAACGGCTTCGATAATAATGAGCCTTTTAGAGGGAACTACCCCATCTCTCAAAAAGAGGTTTAGAGAGGAAGGTGAGGAAGGTAGAAGATTAAGAACATCTTATGTGAGATATGGCACAGTTTTTCTCGCACTTATTCAGGCAAGTGGATTGGCACTTGGCCTTCAAAATCAAGGCTTAGCTCTTGATCCTGGGATAATATTTCAAATCATTGCAGTTACTTCTTTGGTTACTGGAACAGTATTCTTGATGTGGCTCGGTGAGCTAGTTACTGAAAAGGGAATTGGAAATGGTATATCTATCATAATATTTTCAAGCATTGTTGCTGGTTTACCTAGAGCAGTTGGTCAAGCTTTTGAAGGAGCAAGACAGGGTGATATAAACTTAATAATGCTTCTATCTATAGCTCTTGTAGCTATAGCTGCTATAGCTTTTATTGTTTGGATAGAGAGAGGTCAAAGAAGAATCACAGTAAACTATGCTAAAAGGCAGCAAGGCAGAAAAATGGTTCAAGGACAAGCTTCTTACCTACCTATGAAAATCAACCAAGCCGGAGTAATTCCTGCTATTTTCGCTAGTAGTTTGCTTTTATTTCCCGCCTCAGCCTCCACTTGGTTTGGACAAGGAGAAGGTTTTGAATGGTTACAAGAAATAGCACTTGCTTTGGGACCAGGCCAACCCCTTTATGTCATCCTTTTTTCTGTATTGATAGCCTTCTTTTGCTTCTTCTATACTGCTCTCCAATTCGATCCAAAAGAAATATCTGAAAATTTAAGGAGGTCTGGAGCTTACATGCCAGGTATTAGACCAGGTGATCAAACTGCTGACTATATAGATGGTGTAATGACACGACTAACGGTTTGGGGATCTGGTTATTTGATATTGGTTTGTTTAATGCCACAATTTTTGATTGTTTCAGCCAATGTTCCTTTCTATTTGGGAGGCACATCCTTATTAATTGCAGTAGTTGTTGTAATGGACTTCATGGCACAAGTTCAATCACATTTGATGTCACATCAATATGAATCGCTTCTAAAAAAAGCTAATTTAAAAGGATATGGCGGTAATCCTCTAGGCGGAAGATAAAAATGAAAGTAAGAGCATCAGTTAAAAAGATCTGCAGAGATTGCAAAATTGTTAAAAGAAAAGGAACACTTTTCGTTATTTGTTCAACAGAACCTAGGCATAAGCAAAGACAAGGTTAAAGGAGAAAATATATGGCTCGTGTAGCAGGTGTAAATATTCCAGATAATAAACATGCAGAGATATCACTCACTTATGTTTATGGGATAGGCAAAACCAGAGCGCAGAGTATCTGTGCATCTACTGGCATAGATCCTTCCAGCAAAATATCCGATTTATCAGAGGATCAACTTGAATTAATAAGAGCAGAGGTGGGGAAATTTATTGTAGAGGGCGATCTTCGTAGAGAGGTAGCAACTAACATAAAAAGACTGCAAGATTTGGGAACAAACAGAGGAATAAGACACAGGAGACACTTACCTGTGCGAGGTCAAAAAACAAAAAATAACGCTAGAACTAGAAAAGGTCCTAAGCGTCCAATAAGAAGATAAATTATGGCAACAAAGAAAGTATCTAAGAAAAGAATAAGTGAAGGTATCGCACACATTCACGCCTCTTTTAATAACACGTTAATCAGCGTAACTGACAAACAGGGTAATGCTATAGCTCAATCGAGTTCAGGTGCACAAGGTTTCCGAGGATCTAGAAAGAGCACTCCCTTCGCTGCGCAAAGAGCAGCTGAAGCTGTTGGAGACAAAGTTAAGATGGTAGGAATCGAAAGTTTGGAAATTCAGGTACGCGGCCCAGGTTCTGGAAGAGAATCAGCCATAAGGGGATTGAACTCTAAAGGTTTCAAAATAACGAAAATTACCGATGTTACTCCAATCCCTCATAATGGTTGTAGACCACCCAAAAGAAGGAGAGTCTGATGGCTAGATATATAGGACCAAAATGTAAATTATCCAGAAGAGAAGGCAGAGACCTTTTATTGAAAAGTGGTATCAGATCGCATGACTCAAAATGTAAGTCTGAAACGTTCCAGGGCAACATGGCAGGACGAGACGCCCTAGAATCTCTGACTACGGAGTTCAATTAAGAGAAAAACAAAAAGTTAGACGAATTTATGGGGTCATGGAAAAACAGTTTAAGACTTATTACAAGCACGCAGCAAGGATGAAAGGCGTGACTGGTGATAATTTATTACAAATATTAGAAAGTAGGCTAGACAATATTGTATACAGAATGGGCTTTGCATCTACTAGGTCAGAAGCCAGACAACTTGTTAGCCATAAAGCAATTTTAGTGAACGGTAAAAAAGTCAACATTCCAAGCTATATGATCAAGCCTGGAGATATTATTTCACTAACTGAAAAGGCTAGGAATCAGAACAGGGTTTTGCAAGCTATAGAGATAGCAAAAAATCGAGAGGAGTGTGACTGGGTCGAGGTCAATGCATCTGACTTTTCAGGTACTTATAAAAATACTCCCGATCGGTCGTCTCTTGATACAGACATTAACGAAAATTTAATAATCGAGCTTTATTCAAAATAAAACAGGAAAAACAATGACAGATAATTACGATATTATTAAAGACTTTTTAACTCCAACAGAAATTGTAGTTGAAGAATCAGGCCCTACCAGATCTAAAATAGTGCTTGAACCTCTTGAGCAAGGTTTTGGTCACACGCTAGGTAATGCATTAAGAAGGATTATTCTGTCTTCAATGCCTGGCACTGCCGTGTCTGAAGTAAAAATAGATGGAGTTTTACACGAATACAGCACAATAGAAGGTGTCCAAGAAGACGTTATTGATATTTTATTAAATCTCAAAGATCTTTCTGTTAGGCTCACAGAAGTTGAGGATGCAGAGTTAAGTCTATCAAAGTCTGGTAGTGGTACAGTTACTGCGGCAGATATTGAGCTTCCTAATGGAGTCGAAATAATCAATCCTGACCACCACATTGCAACTTTAAATGATGAAGGATCTATCAACATGACAATGAGAGTTACAAGGGGAAGAGGGTTTGTTCCCGTAAGACCTCTTGACGAAGACGAAGGCCAAGAAACAGGTCTTTTGAGATTGGATGCAACTTATTCTCCAATTAAACGAGTAACCTACCAAGTAGATAATGCACGGGTTGAACAAAGAACTAACTTAGATAGGCTCACAGTAGATATCGATACTGATGGAACCCTAGAAGCTGAAGAAATTCTCAGAATATCAGCAACTATTTTGCAACATCAACTCTCAGCTTTTGCTGAATTGGGAAGGCTCGAGGAAGTTATCGAAGAAAAAGAAGAAGCAAAAATTGATCCAATTATGTTAAGACCAGTGGATGAGCTAGAGCTTACTGTCAGATCAGCCAATTGCTTAAAGGCGGAAAACATTCATTACATAGGAGACTTAGTCACTAGAATGGAGTCAGATCTTTTAAGGACACCAAACCTAGGAAAGAAGTCACTTAACGAAATAAAGGAAGTACTTCTTTCTAGAGGTCTTTCCTTAGGATTGATACTCGACAATTGGCCACCTGAAAACAATTAAGAAAAATGAGACATAGGAAATCTGGAAGAAAATTAAATAGAAATAGTTCCCAAAGATCGGCTCTTAAGAAGAGCCTCGCTATTTCCATAATTGAACATGAGTCTATCAAGACAACTCTTGCGAAAGCAAAAGAGATTAGAGGATTCTTAGAGCCTCTGGTGACGCTTGCAAAGAAGAATACAGTTGCAAATCAGAGGCTAGCTTATGCAAGACTCCAGTCTAAACAGGCTGTTGCAAAGTTGTTTGACGAGCTTGGACCAAGATATAAGGACAGACCAGGAGGCTACTTGCGAGTAATTAAAAGAGGTTACCGACCTGGAGACAAGGCACCTGCTGCTCAAGTTGAATTCGTGCAAGATGAAGCGGTTTCAAATGAAGCAGAACTTATCACTGAAGAAACAGGTTAACTTTTCAATTCTTTCTTAAGATGTTTTCCTGTGTGGGATAGCTTTTCCTTAGCCAGATCCTCTGGGGTACCACAAGCTAGTATTTGTCCTCCACCAGCGCCTCCCTCTGGCCCAAGGTCGATAATCCAATCACTCGTTTTGATTACATCCATATTGTGTTCTATCACCACTACGGTATTGCCATTATCTCGTAGCCTATTCAGCACTTTTAGTAATAGCTTGACGTCATACATGTGCAGGCCAGTTGTGGGCTCATCGAGAATATACAAAGTATGGTTTAAGGCACTTTTAGATAGCTCTTTAGCAAGTTTAACTCTTTGTGCTTCACCTCCCGACAATGTTGTGGCTTGTTGTCCAAGTTTTACGTAACCTAATCCAACATCCATCAATGTATCTAATTTCTTTTTGATAGAAGGAATTGAATCAAAAAAATCCAGAGCATCTTCTACTGTCATATCAAGTACTTCGAAAATATTTTTTCCTTTGTACTTAATATCTAAGGTTTCTCTATTGTATCTGTGTCCCTCACAAATATCGCACTTAACATAGACATCTGGGAGAAAATGCATTTCAACTTTAATAACACCGTCTCCCTGACAAGCTTCACATCTTCCACCTTTTACATTAAAACTAAATCTGCCGATCTTATATCCTCTTGATCTTGATTCTTGCGTTCCGGCGAAAAGCTCTCTCAAAGGCGTAAATAAACCCGTGTAGGTAGCTGGATTAGACCTAGGTGTTCTCCCTATGGGGCTTTGACTTATCTCAATGATTTTATCCAAATCATTTATTCCCGATAACTTTGCAAATTTCTTTGTTTCTTTCTTCTCGGCCCTAGATATCTCATTTGAGATAGCTGGAAGCAAAGTTTGATTTATGAGGGTAGATTTACCAGAGCCCGAAACGCCTGTTACNCAAACTAGAAGATCCAGTGGCAGTTCAAGATTTACTGATTTCAAATTATGACCATCTGCNCCAGAGAGTTTTACTATCCTATCTTTGGTTGGTTTTTTTCTCTTTTTAGGGATTTCTATCTTCCTTTTACCTGANAAAAATTCTCCTGTAATTGAATTTTTAGATTTTGCGATTTGNGAAGCTGTACCTTGAGCACAAATTTCTCCTCCATGTATTCCAGCTCCAGGCCCTATGTCGACAACATGATCAGAAGATTGCATAGTTTCATGATCGTGCTCTACTACAATTACTGTATTTCCNAAATCTCTTAATTTTCTAAGAGTTTTAAGAAGTTTCTCATTATCCCTTTGATGNAGGCCTATGGAAGGTTCATCTAATATATATGTNACTCCCACTAAACCTGCTCCTATCTGGCTAGCCAATCTAATCCTTTGTGCCTCTCCACCGCTCAAGCTTTCAGCACTTCTATCAAGCGTTAGGTAGTTAAGACCAACATCTATTAGAAATTCTAGCCTTTCATTTACTTCTTTAATTATTCTTTGCGCGATTTCCTTTTTTGAACCACTCAAACTTAGACCAGAAAAAAATTTGAAGGCTTGATCTATTGTGTAAGAAGTTATCTCGGGTAAGTTGATATCTTCTATGAATACATTTCTAGCTTCTTTTCTTAGCCTGGTTCCTGAGCAGGCTTTACAGGAAGATAAAGATATAAGTTTTGATAAATTTTCTCTCCTCCAGCTTGATTCGGTTTCTTTATATCTTCTATCGATATTATTCAAGACACCTTCAAAAGGAAAAATTCTCTCTACTAAGCTACCCCTTTTATTTCTCCAGCTGAAGTTAACCGGCTCTCCTTTACTACCGTTCAAAATAATGTCTTTAATATCATCATTAAGGTTCATGAAAGGCTCCTCTAAAGAAAATTCATATTCTCTAGAAAGACATTTAATTAAATGAAAATGATACCTGTGACTCATATCCCAACCTACAATGGCGCCTTCATTTAAGCTTGCCGTAGGCTCATGTATCACTTTATTTATATCAACATATTGCTTTACTCCAAGCCCTTCGCATTCAGAGCAGGCTCCTGCAGGATTATTAAAGGTAAATAGTCTAGGCTCTAACTCCGGTATACTGTATCCACATTCACTACAAGCCATTTTAGAGCTGTAAGAAATGTCTTTATTTTCGTCTAGTAAAAAAACAGTTATATTGCCATCACCAAGTTTTAAAGCATTTTCTATGGACTCTGCAAGGCGTAACTGAAAATTTTCCTCCAATTTTTTTGGCAATACTAATCTATCTACAACTGCTTCTATTGAATGTTTTTTATTCTTATTAAGTTTAGGATTATCATCGACATCAACAGTTATGCCATTCACTCTCATTCTCACATAACCTTGCATCTTTAATTCTTCGAAAACATGCAAGTGCTCTCCTTTTTGCTCTTTGATGAGTGGTGCAAGAATCATAAGTTTAGTTTCTGAAGGAAGTTCCAAGATTTTGTCACAAATTTGATTAGAAGTTTGACCTTCAAGAGATAAATTGTGATCTGGGCAAATCGGGGTGCCGGCTCTTGCAAATAATAGTCTTAAATAATCATAGATTTCAGTAACGGTTCCTACTGTCGATCTTGGATTGTGAGAAGTAGTCTTTTGTTCAATTGATATTGCAGGAGATAAACCCTCGATATGATCCACATCAGGTTTCTCCATCATTGACAAAAATTGTCTTGCATAAGCTGATAAAGACTCTACATATCTTCTTTGCCCCTCAGCATAAAGAGTGTCAAATGCTAGGCTTGATTTACCAGATCCAGAAAGACCAGTTATGACTACTAACTTATCCCTTGGTATATCAATATCGATATTTTTCAGATTGTGCTGCCTAGCACCTCTTACTTTGATGTCTTTCATTAAAAAAGAAAATGTTTTAGAACTTAAATTATGAAATGCTATTATAATCTTAGTTGGTAATATTAACTAAATTTATATTTGTATGGCGAGAAGTGGAATTAATAAGGTTATCTTGGTAGGGAATCTAGGGCAGGATCCTGAAGTTAAATATACCGCCGGAGGTGCAGCTGTCACAACGTTAAGTTTAGCTACATCCGAATCATGGAAGGATAAAGATACGGGGACAGATCAAGAAAAGACTGAATGGCATAGAGTCGTATTATGGAGAAGGCTTGCTGAGATTGCTGGAGAGTATCTAAAGAAAGGTTCCAAAGTTTATATTGAGGGTCAATTACAAACTAGAAAGTGGGAGCAAGACGGACAAACAAGATATACCACTGAAGTTATAGGAAGGGACATGCAATTCCTGGATAGCCGAGGAAGCACCTCAGAAAATTCATCTTATGAGAATTCTAATCCAGATATGGTATCTCAAGATTTACCCGATAGTGGAATAACTGACGACGATATACCTTTTTAATCTAAGGCTTTTCAAATATCAGAGTCGCATTAGTTCCTCCAAAGCCAAAACTATTGCTTAAAAATCTTTCTATCTCAGTTGAGATATTCTCAGTTATTATCGGAAATGATTCAGCGCCTACATCTAGGTTCTCTATATTCGCTGAGCCAGTTATGAAGCCTTCTTTCATCATTATCAATCCATAAATAGCTTCATGCACTCCGGCAGCTCCTAAGGAGTGACCTGAAAGAGATTTTGTAGAGCTAATTAACGGCATTGTATCCCCAAATATTGCCTTTATGGCGTCTAGTTCTGTTATATCTCCAGCAGGAGTACTTGTTCCATGTGCATTTATATAATCAATCTTTTTGTTACCACACATCTCCCATGCTATTTTCATACATCTCTCTCCTCCTTCACCAGATGGACTGACCATATCTTCGCCATCAGATGTCGCTGCATAACCGGTTAATTGAGCATAAATATTCGCACCTCTATCCAATGCATGTTTTTTTTCTTCTAAAATCAAGGTTCCAGCACCTCCAGCAATTACAAAACCATCTCTGTCTCTATCATATGCTCTCGAGGCTGATTCAGGCTGATCATTATATTTTGTAGAAAGTGCCCCCATAGCATCGAAGAGGCTTGTCATNCCCCAATGTTCGGCTTCACCTCCGCCAACTATAACTATATCTTGTTTACCTAACTGAATCTGNTCCATACCAGATCCAATACAGTGAGCGCTTGTTGCACAAGCAGATGATATAGAAAAGTTAATACCTTTAATTCCAAAAGACGTAGAAAGACATGCAGATACAGTACTCCCCATAGCCTTTGTGACTCTGTAAGGTCCGATTCTTTTTAAACCTTTAGATCTGAGAATATCAGCTGAATCGATTTGATCCTCTGAAGAAGCACCTCCTGATCCCATTATTAGACCTGTTCGATGATTACTTAGATTTGCCTCATCTATATTTGCATCCTTGATGGCTTGATCAGTACTCAAATAAGCATACGCTGCAGCGTCCCCCATAAATCGATAGAGTTTTCTATCTATGAGATCCTTTATTTCAAGATTCCTTATAGATCCAGATACATGACTTCTTAGTCCAAGTTCTTTATTAACATCATTTTTCGTAATGCCAGATTTCAGATTACTAAGTGAGTTTGTAACTTCTCTAATATTGTTTCCTAGGCTCGAAACAATGCCTAGTCCTGTTACTACTACTTCGCGCATTTTAAAAACTCGAGGTATCGTCAAAAAGTCCTACTTTTAAACCTTTTGCTGAATAGATTTCTCTTCCATCTACAAGCATAGAGCCTTCTCCAATACCGACAGTTAAATCCAAATTAAGTATTCTTTTCATATCGATTTTAAGAGTTACAAGTTTTGCAGTGGGAAGAACCTGCCCAAAAAATTTTACTTCAGAGGCTCCGAGTGCTCTTCCTTTTCCGGGATTATCAAGCCAACATAAATAGAAGCCAACTAGTTGCCACATTGCATCAAGGCCCAAACAACCTGGCATAACAGGATCACCCTTAAAATGACAATCAAAAAACCATAAATCTGGNNTTATATCTAATTCGGCAACTATTTGTCCTTTCGAGAATTTACCACCATCNTTATTGATTTCAGTTATTCGATCGAACATTAGCATGTTGGGGGTTGGAAGACGACCATTCTCCTCACCAAAAAGATTTCCTTGTGCACAATCAAGTATTTCTTCTTTGGTGTAATTGTTTTTGGCTAAAAAAGACATCTTAGGTTATTTATATAAATTAATAATACATTAAAAATCGATATTCAAGACTAAGTTAATCTTGTTCCAAGATTTATCACAATATCTTCCAATGCTTCTCTATACTCATTNGACGGGATATTTTTCAGCTCCTCTTCGCATATTGTTGANTAGAAAAAGAAAACTTTCTGCATTTCCTCATAGGTATTTGTTTCATTAAGGATCTTTAAGACTTCCTGAAATTCTTCTGGTTTCCTTGTTTTAAATAAAGACATTAGCTTAGATCTATTTTCTTGATTGGCATTTTTGAGCGCAACTATTACTGGTAGTGTATATTTTCCTTCCTCGAAATCTTTTCCTAATTTTTTGCCAGTTAGGTTTTCATCGCCGTAATAGTCCAAAATATCGTCTTGAATTTGAAAAGCTGTACCTAAGTTTGAAGAAAATCTGCCTAAACTATGGATTTCTTGCTCGCTACAAGAGCATAAAATACCCGCAGTTACAGCAGATACCTTGAAAAGCTCTGCTGTTTTTCTGTCTATAATCTCGAAATAGTCCTTTTCTTGTAAAACATCATTACTCTTGAGAGAAAGTTGCAATACTTCTCCTTCCGATATTCTGTTTGTCGAGTCCGCCAAGGCACGAATGATTTCTGGATTATCAAAACTCGCCATCAGCTGAAAAGCTTTAGAGTAAACAAAATCCCCTACCAATACCCCATGAGCATTATCCCACTTTGCTTGAATACTTTGTTTTCCTCTTCTTACAAGGCTTTGGTCTACAACATCATCATGGATTAAAGTAGCTGTGTGGAGTAATTCAATTGAGCTCGCAAGTCGCATGAGATCTTCGCTCTTATATCCAAAGGCATTTGCAACTAATATACAAATAGCGGGNCTAATTCTTTTTCCACCTGAACTGACAAGATAATTTGAGACCTCTGTAGCTAGATCAATATCAGAGTTTATTGATTCATTTAGTTTATGTTCAAGATCTTCAAGTTCTTTTGATATNAGTTTTTTATACTTTAAATCCATAAGTAAATNTATTTTAAATTAAGTCTCTTAANTCAAGGAATTATATTGCGAATACTTGATCTTTTTCGTATAGTGCACATCCTTAAATTCCTGTTTGGAGATACTTATGTTAGCCGTAATAGAGAGCGGAGGAAAACAACACACAGTTTCAGAAGGTGAAAGCCTTAAAGTAGAGTTGCTTTCAGCAGAAATCGGCTCTACTGTTGAGTTTGATAAAGTATTGATGATTTCAAATGGAAACGAATCCAAAATAGGTAATCCTTATGTTGAAAATGCAAAAGTAACTGCTAAGTTAGTCTCAAATGGCAAGCATGAAAAAATTAGAGTTTTCAAAATGAAAAGGCGCAAGGATTACAGAAGGACATACGGACACAGACAGAATTTCAGTGAAATTCAGATAGAATCTATAACTTCATAAGGAACTTGACATGGCACACAAAAAAGCAGGCGGAAGTAGCAGAAACGGCAGAGATTCCCAATCAAAAAGATTAGGTGTAAAGAGCTTCGGTGGAGAAATGATCAAGGCGGGCTCTATAATTGTTAGGCAAAGAGGAACCAAGTTTCATCCCGGAAAGAATGTTGGTTGTGGCAAAGATCATACACTTTTTTCAAAAGTCGATGGAAAAGTTTCTTTCGTTAAAAAAGGTCCAAAACTGAGGCAATTTGTTAACGTAGAGCCAGTTTCCTAAAAGACAGAACCTTTCCAGATACCCTTTCTAATATAATAGATCAATGAAATTCATTGACGAAGTCTCTATTGAGGCCATAGCTGGCAATGGTGGGAATGGTGTTGCTAGCTTTAGGCGTCTTAAAAATATACCAAAAGGCGGTCCTGATGGTGGAGATGGAGGTGACGGGGGAAATGTGATTATCCGAGCAGTAAATAACCTGAATACCTTATCTAAATTTAGATATCAGAGAAAGTTTGAAGCAAAAAATGGCAAAAGAGGCGGAAGTAATAACAAAACCGGATCAGATGGTGAAGATCTTATTATAGACGTACCCTGCGGGACACTTCTTTACGATTTAGATACAGATACACTGATAAAAGATTTAGTGAATGATCAAGATGAAATTACCATATGTAAAGGAGGAAAAGGGGGGTTTGGTAATCTTAGATATAAGAGTTCTACAAATNGGTCGCCAACAAAGTTTACCGAGGGTAAAGATGGTGAATTTATAAGTTTAAAATTAGAGCTAAGACTTCTTGCAGATATAGGATTACTAGGAATGCCNAATGCAGGAAAATCCTCTTTAGTGAGAGCTGTTTCNAGTGCAAGGCCTAAAGTAGCAGATTATCCTTTCACAACNCTCCATCCTAGTCTGGGAGTTGTNGATTACTCAGATAATTCGAGNTTTGTAATCTCTGATATACCTGGACTTATCGCTGGTGCTTCGAGTGGTGTTGGATTAGGCATTCAATTTTTAAAACACTTATCCAGAACAAAAGTTATTGTTCAAATGGTCGATATTTATGAAAAGTCATCTTTAGAAATTATTCAAGAAGTAAAAGAATTACTCGTTGAGATAAAGAATTTTGACAAAAAGCTCACAAAAAGAATTAAGTGC
>JGI24820J26691_1000263_pt1 | contig 15370 bp, 13 predicted proteins | sample METZYME_5_50m_FD_26691 | JGI IMG/M metagenome (IMG submission 26691) | reverse complement strand
TATGATTTTTCACATATCGATGCATATAAATATTACAGAACATCACTTTGGGAAGCAAGAAATTATGATGAGCTGTTCCCGGAATTTGTGGTTGAAGATCTAGGTCTAAATACACTAACAAATCCAAAATTTGATTTTCACAATATTTCATCTAACCTTGGCGCAAGATATTCAATTAGTGAAAGTAAAAACATTTTCATTAATTACTCAATGTCATCAAGAAAACCAAACCCATCTGAACTCTTTAGCGAGGGATTGCATCACTCATCCGCTAGAATTGAAATCGGTGACTTAAGCTTTAACTCAGAAGTTGGACATAATTTTTCCATTACCTATGATTCTTCAAATGAAAAATCAAGTCTAACCGTTAATGCATTTGCTAATATTGTTGATGATTTTATATATATGATACCAGTTGATTTAATGCCTACCATTGCTGGAGTTTTCCCATATTGGGAATATAAGCAAGAGGACGCCAAATTGTTTGGGTTTGATTTAAAATATGATAGTCAATATTTTACTAATTTTTTTGTTGGACATCAATTTTCAATCATCAAAGGATACGAAAGGGCTAACGATAAACCTTTAATAAATATGCCTCCGGTAAATCTCAAAAATCAAATTTCATATAGTTTTCCAGAGCTAAATGATTTAAATGTTTCATTGGAAAGTGAATATGTATTCAAGCAAAACGAGTATCCAAATAATAACTTTGAGGTTTTTATTCCAACCGAACAAACATATCAGCTATTAGATACTAGCACACCACCTAGTGCATATCACTTATTAAACTTTGCATCATCTATTGGATTTAAAGTCGAAAATGGTGGTAATTATAAAATAAATTTGAGAGTAGAAAATTTATTCAATAACCTTTACAAGAATTATTTAAATAGGTTAAGGTATTTTACTCACGAAATGGGTAGAAATATTTTACTTTCAGTAAGTTATAATTATTAATTATTTATTAAAATATTGTAAATTTACAGCAATAATAAGGGGTGCTTTAAAGGCTGAGATTATACCCATTGAACCTGGAACAGGTAATGCTGTTTAGGAACTTGATCTAATTTCAATATAGTTTTTGTAAACACTCCGCTTAACTTAAACTATATACCTCATGAGAAACATTATTATTACATTATTTGCTTTTTGCATTACAGCAAACGCTCAGGAATCTGTTGTTGATTCCTTAGAAATTCAAAATTTAGAGGAAGTAATTGTATCCTCAATTAGGGTAAAAGAAAATATTCCAATAGCATTTAATAATGTATCAAAGGAAGAAATATCTAAAAGAAATTTAGGTCAAGATATTCCCATATTACTAAACTTTTTACCGAATGTGGTTACTACCTCTGACGCGGGTGCAGGTATTGGTTATACTGGGATTAGAATCAGAGGTATTAATTCACAATCAACAAATGTAACAATCAATGGAATTCCATATAATGATGCAGAGTCATTAGGTACATTTTGGGTAGATTTACCCGATTTTTCTTCTTCCGTTGAAAATTTACAGGTTCAAAGAGGAATCGGAACATCTGTAAATGGCTCTAGTGCCTTTGGTGCAAGTATAAACATTCTAACTGACAAGATTTCTTTGGAACCATATTTCGAAAGTGCCAATACTGTTGGAAGTTTTAATACTATAAAAAATAATTTCAGATTTAGTACTGGGTTATTAAATGACAACTTTGAATTTTCCGGTAGGCTCTCTAAAATTGACTCTGACGGTTATATAGACAGAGCTTCATCTGATTTGAAGTCTTATTTTCTTCAGCTTTCCTACAAGAAGGATAAAACGCTATTGAAGTTTCTAAATTTTGGAGGTCATGAAATAACTTATCAAGCGTGGAATGGTATTGATCTTCAGACTTTAGATAATGATAGAACCTATAATCCTTCTGGTTTATATTATGATATGAATGGTGAAGAAAGATTCCATGAAAATGAAGTTGATAATTATAAGCAAGATCATTTTCAATTTCATTGGACACAGTCAATTTCGGCAAATTTAACATCAAATTTAGGCTTAAACCTAACAAATGGAAGGGGTTATTATGAGCAATATAACGAAAATGGAAGTGAAGACTTTATTACCAGAAAATGGTTGGATAATCGTTTTTATGTCGCCAACTTCAACCTTAATTACACTAAAAATAAGAGTAATTTAATTTTTGGCTCAACATACAGTGAATATGATGGTGATCATTATGGCGAAACAATATGGTCTCAAAATTCAGGAAATATTGATTTTACAGATCGCTTCTACAATGGAAATGGTCTAAAGAAAGACTTTAGTAATTTTATAAAATCAATCTATCAGTTTTCTGAAGAAATCGGTATTTATGCAGATTTACAATTAAGAAATATTGATTACTCGACATCTGGAAGTACATCAAATATTGAGGAGCTAGCTGTAAATAAAAAATATTCTTTTTTTAATCCTAAAGCAGGTCTTAATTATAAAATGAATACCAATAATCAGATTTATTTTTCACTTTCTAGAGCCTTTAGGGAGCCTACACGAAGTGATTNTGAAAATAATTTAAACATACAGCCAGAGGAATTGATTGACTATGAGCTTGGGTGGAAATANAATAACAAAAAATTTTATTTCAATTCCAATCTATATTATATGAATTATAAAAATCAATTGGTTTTAACTGGTGCACTAGANGATGTTGGAACNCCTATTAGAGAAAATAGCGGTAAAAGCTATAGAAAAGGAATCGAGCTTGAATCAATGTACAAAGCTACTAACAGCCTTGATATTTCAACAAACATAAGTTACAGCCAAAACAAAAATATTGATTACAAGACAAATTTTGATGGACAAGTTATGAATTGGGGTGATACAGATATTTCATTTTCTCCAAATATAGTCTCATCAATTGGTATTATTTTTAGTCCAACACAAGATTTAAATTTTTCACTTTTAAATAAGTTTGTTGGTGACCAATTTATGAGTAATACCGAATCAATTGTTTCNAAGCTTGACTCCTATTCAACAACTGACCTTAATTTTGTCTACAACTTTAAAAAATCAAAGTATTTTAAAGAAGTTATTTTCACAGTAATGATAAACAACATTTTAAATAAAGAATATGTTTCTAATGGTTATTATTATACATATGATGATACTTGGTCAAACCCAAACGTTGTCAGTACAATTGAAGGTACTGGGTATTATCCTCAAGCAAAAAGAAATTTCCTGATTGGATTTACATTTAAACTTTAAAAGCTTGTGATAATCAAAATATTACCATTTGAGTCAACCCTGTAAGGTTTAAGTGAGCAAGTTAATGCTACCCCTATCGACTGACCGGTAATTAAGCTGTAGGTATTTTGCTCCGCACAACTTGAGGTTGCTTCTAAACCAGATATTGTAAGAACTGAACATGGCAAGTTAGTATGGTTTGGATCGGCAGCATCCCATGCTAGGTAGCCTGTACCTGAGTTTACAATTATAATCCCACCATTTCCAACATTTGGTATGTAAACTGAGTTGCTAATAAAATTAAGTTCATTATACTGTGGGAGATTTAAATTTACTTCATAATAAATATCCAGATCAAGAAGGAAATTACATCTTGAGTCATCAATATTTTTTACACAGCTAATAATTAACCCTAAAAAAAATAAATATTTTATTTTGTTAAAACCCATCTGCTAAAAATACAATAAATAAGTATGATTTAAATATTTTGTATATTTGATTTAATCTCGTGTAAACGAGATTTTCTTTTATTATATGCATAAAGTAAAAAACAATTGATATGAGTAAGATTTCATATTATACTGCGGAAGGACTTAAAAAATTAAAAGACGAATTAAATCAACTTAAGGACGTTGAAAGGCCTAAAGCTTCAAATGCAATAGCTGAGGCAAGGGATAAAGGTGATTTGAGTGAAAATGCAGAGTATGATGCTGCCAAGGAGGCACAGGGAATGCTCGAGATGAGGATATCAAAGCTTGAAGAAACTTTATCCAATGCGAGAGTAATAGATGAGTCACAACTAGATAATTCTAAGGTGCTAGTATTATCTAAAGTAAAAATTAAAAACCACCTAAATGATATGATATTGGATTATACAATTGTAGCCGACGGAGAAGCTGATTTAGCAAGTGGAAAAATTTCTGTCAATTCACCTATCGGAAAGGGATTATTAGGGAAATCAGTTGGAGAAATTGCTCAAATAAATGTTCCAAGTGGTATCATTAATTTTGAAGTTCTAGAAATAACTAGATAGATGTCTACTATATTCAGTAAAATTATTAATGAAGAAATTCCTTGTTACAAGGTAGCTGAAAATGATGAATTTTTAGCTTTTTTAGATATTAGACCAAATACAATTGGCCACACATTGTGTATACCCAAGGTTGAAGTTGATGATATTCTTGATTTAGAGGAAGATAGATATAAAAATCTAATGCTCTTTTCACGTAAAGTTGCAAAGTCGATTAAAAATGTTATTCAATGTAAAAAGGTAGCGATTTCTGTAATTGGGCTTGAAGTTCCACATGTTCATGTTCATTTAATTCCGATAAATGAGATGAAAGATGCTAACTTTTCAGAGAAAGTTAATATTTCAAAATCCGATTTTATCAAAGTAGCAAATCTAATTTCTAACTCATTTCACTCTATTTAGTTTAATCATCATTTTTGTTCCCTGCCCAACATTTGATGATATTAACTTTATTTCACCTTTATGATATTCTTCAATTATTCTTTTAGAAAGTGACAACCCAAGTCCCCAACCCCTTTCCTTAGTTGTGATTCCTGGATTAAAAATTTTATTTTTTAAAGATTGTTTTATGCCTGATCCATTATCAGAAATATAAATTTTTATATGATCATCCTCTTCTATAAGATTTATTTTAACTTTTCCAGTTTTTGAAATTGAATCAATACTATTTTTGATAATATTTTCTAAACTCCAACTAAATAACTGGGTATTTAAAAGAGCATTTATTTGTTCTTTGGAGGATTTAAATTCTAATGAAATCTTTTTACTCAATCTTGCTTCAAGGTAATCAACGGTCTTGTTAATTTCTTTACAAATGTCTTCATCTGAGAGTTTTGGTTTAGAACCTATTTTATTAAACCTATCAGAAATAATATTTAGCCTTTCTACATCTTTTTCAACCTCTTTTAGGTATTTATCTTTGTTTGAGGAGGTTTTCAATAGTTCTAGCCAACCCATTATCGATGTTAGTGGGGTTCCTATCTGATGGGCTGTTTCTTTTGCCATTCCTGACCATAGCATATTCATCTCTGCTATTTTTGAACTTTTAAATAACAAAAATGCAACAAAACCAAATAATACAGCGATAAATAGTAAGGCGAAGGGATAAAATTTCAATTTATTGAGTAGCCCAGAATTACCATAATATAGTGTTGAAATATGCTCACCTGAAAGAAATATTTTTATGGGTTCATTTTCAGAACTAAATTTTTTAATCAATTTTTTCAACTGAAGTGAATCTGATTTTTTTAAATCATCAATATTATTGATCTCAACTACCCCATCAGTATCAATTTTTATCATAGGTGTTGTTTTATTTTTCTTTAGAACCTCAAGAGTTAAATTTGATATTTCACCATCAATATCAATTAGTTCCAGGGTTGCTAATGACCACAACTCCATTTTATTTCTTTCTTCAATTTTGAAGTTTTGAAAGAAAACATATGTATTCCATAAAATAACACCAACCATCAACGATGATATTAAGATTACAAGCCAATTTTTATTGAAAATATTGTTTTTCATTTTGATTTAAACTTACCGAAAATAAATATAGGGCTAGTTAATATATAAATTAAACTTCAATAATTCTTATTTATTATCTATCTTCATAAACTCTATTAAAAATATTATGGACGTACAAGGAAGAATAAAAGTTATTGGAGAGGTTCAAGAAATTAGTGCAACTTTTAAAAAGAGGGAACTAGTTGTTACTACAGATGAACAATATCCTCAAACATTATCGATTGAATTCGTACAGGATAAAACTGAGCTTCTAAATGGTTTTGAAATAGGTCAAAATGTTAAAGTTAGTATTAATCTCAGAGGCAGGGAATGGGAAAATCCACAAACCAAAGAGATAAAATATTTTAATTCAATTCAGGGGTGGAGAATTGAATTAATCAATAACAACTCAGATTTAAATGAAGATTTACCCCCCTTAGATAATTTAAGTCCATTTGAACCAGCCTCTGAAACAAATGATGAAGACTTAGATGATCTTCCCTTTTGAAAGTATGTTATCAATTCATGAATTAAGTAAGCATAACGACCGAGATAGTTTTTTGTCTTTATTAAAAAAAAAGTTATCTAAAACCCGCTTTGAAACAATCTATAAAAAAAGTAATTATAACACAAAAATTACTGAACTACAGATTGATTTGGTTAATCTTCAAAACTGGATAAGTAAAAATAATAAAAGAGTTTGTATAATTTTTGAAGGCAGAGATGCAGCTGGAAAAGGAGGGGCAATTAAAAGGTTTGTTGAACATTTAAACCCAAGAAATTCACGTGTTGTTGCTCTAGCTGAACCAACTCAAGTTGAAAAAGGTCAATGGTATTTTCAAAGATATTTAAGAGAAATGCCAAACCCTGGTGAAATCGTTTTTTTTGACAGAAGCTGGTATAATAGAGCCATTGTAGAACCCGTAATGAATTTTTGTAAAAAAAGTGATTACGAATTGTTTATGAGTCAAGTTAATGATTTTGAAAAAATGTTGATTGACGACGGAATAATTTTGATAAAGTTGTGGTTTTCTATAACCAAAGATGAACAAAAATCAAGGTTTATCAAAAGATTATCTAATCCTCTGAAAACCTGGAAATTTAGTGATGTTGATATGGAAGGGCAAAAAAGATGGGACATATATACTCAGTACAAAGAAAAAATGTTTTTGGCCACAAACTCACTTTTTGCTCCATGGAAAATAATAGACAGTAATAATAAACTTGAGGCTAGGATAGAGTCAATAGAGTATGTACTTTCTCAATTTAAAAACTTCAATAAGAAATCAATTCGAAGAAAAAAACAATCAGTCATAAAAAAAGAGAAAAATATTAATTTCTCAAAAAAAGATTTAAAACTTTTAAATAAAAATAAAGCACTCATTGATTTGATCTCAAAGGATAATACAACACTTACCAAAACACTAAGATATGTTAGGTTTGAAAGAGAGCTTAAAAAGTTGCAAGTCGAAATGATTAAGCTTCAAAATTGGATTCAGAAAAAAATAAAAAAATTATTATAGTTTTTGAAGGTAGAGATTCAGCTGGAAAAGGTGGGGCAATTAGAAGGGCGATACAAAACTTAAATCCCAGAAAATTAAAAGTTGTAGCGCTCCCAAAACCAACAAAAACAGAGCAAGGACAATGGTATTTCCAAAGGTATGTTGAACATTTTCCTAGAAATGGTGATATTGTTTTTTTTGATAGATCTTGGTATAATAGGGCAGTTGTTGAGCCTGTTAATGGTTTTTGTTCCGCAGAGCAGTATGAAAATTTTATGGGTTATGTAAATGATTTTGAAAAAATGATAACGGATGATAATATAATACTTTTAAAACTTTACTTTTCAATTTCAAAAGAAACCCAAAAAAAGAGATTCAATGAAATTAAAAATAGTCCATTGAAGAAATGGAAATTCACCGAAGTTGACAGCAAAGCTCAAGATTTTTGGGATGACTACACAAAATATAAGGACAAAATGTTTAAAAAAACTAATACTAAAGTAGCTCCTTGGAATATTATTCTTGCAGACAGGAAAACAGATGCACGCATAAGTGCTATAAAATTAGTGTTAGATAATATTCCTTATGATAAAGCTACTGATATTCACTCAAAAGAAATCAAATTTTAGAGCTACATATGTCTAATAAAATCCATCAATTTCACTGATTTCTCAACAGAATATTCNCCTATAGATGTTCTTCTAAGCCTGGAAAGGTGTGCTCCCGAATCTAATTTTTTCCCAAAATCATGAGCAAGTGATCTTANATAGGTACCCTTACTACATTTAACATAAAAATCAACTTCAGGAAAATTTATTGCCTTAATTTGAAATTCATAAATTGTAATTNCTCTTTTTTTTACGTTAACCTCAATTCCTTTTCTAGCTAGCTTATACAATCTGANACCATCTTTTTTAACCGCAGAAAAAGCNGGTGGCTTTTGTTCAATTTTTCCAATAAACTCTTTTGAGGTTTNAATGATTAAATCNTCTGNGATATGTGCAGTAGGGTAGTTTATATTGGGTTTTGTTTCGAGATCATACGATGGTGTTGTGGACCCAATCGTTAATGTTCCAATATAGCTTTTGTCTAAATCTGAAAAATCATTTATTTTTTTTGTCAATTTTCCAGTGCAAATTAATAATAGTCCAGATGCAAGGGGATCTAATGTACCTGCATGTCCAACTTTTATTTTTTTAATATTAAATTTCTTTTTGATAGAATTTCTTAATTTACTTACAACATCAAATGAAGTCCAATTCAATTCTTTGTCGATAAGAATCATTTCACCTTTTTGGAAATCTAAGCTCATATTAAAGAAAAAATATTGATGATAACCCCAAAATAAAGCAATAAAAACTAAAATATATCAGATTGTTTTTCTCAACAATTTTTATCATTAGTCTACACGCTAAAACCCCTGTAATAAATGCAGAAATAAATCCAATTATTAAAATTTTAAATTCAACATCATTATTAAACATATTCCCATAAATGACATCTTTAAGTATTGCACCAAATATTACAGGTATGACAATTAAGAAAGAAAATTTAGCTGATTCACTTTTATTGTTTCCCAAAAAAATAGATGTACATATAGTCGCACCTGATCTNGAAATTCCTGGAACTACGGCTAGCGCTTGAGATAATCCAATAATAAATGCGTGTNTATTATTTATTTCAAAATTTTTTGATTTTATAACCTTTGTCAGAAAAAGAAGTATTCCAGTNATTACTAACATNATTCCAACTAGTTGCATATTTCCAGAAAAAAGAAATTCTATTTCTTCACTCATAAAAAAACCAATAATTCCCGCTGGTATGATAGCTATCAAAATCTTAATTACGTATGATTTACTATTTTTATTTTTTCTCTTTAATAAACCAAAAAATATATCTAAAATATCTTCTTTAAAAACAATAATTGTACTCAATGCAGTTGCAAAATGTAATATAGAGGTCATTAAAAGATTATCAGAGGCTAATTGTTTAGTATCAAGAAGTGTTCTGGCAATTTCCAAATGACCGCTCGAAGAAACCGGCAAAAACTCAGTCAAACCCTGAATTATGCCAAGAACGATAGCATCGATTTCATTCATCTTTATTTTTTTGGAGATTTTAGAATAGCGTAAACCTGGATTCCAAAGCCAATTAATATCAATGCAGGTGCAACTCTAATCCTTCTAAAGCTGTATATTTCCTCAGAAAATACATTAGGATTATCACTCCCACCACCGGACATTAAAATAAAACCCAATATTATGAAAAGGATGCCAATAATTACATATTTATAATTTGATTTATCAAATAAAAAAGTTTTTTTCTTTTTCATATTTAAATATCTAAATTATCAGCTTTAATTTTTAAAATATTCTGTGTTGCAAAGAATGTACTAATATAGCTAATAATCATTCCAAGAACTGTAATTATTATGAATAGTAAAAATAATGATTGAATTTCAATATTGTCGATAAATGAAATATTTAAGTCAATATAATAAATCAGTGATATAATCATAGTTATTGATATTAAGGAAGAAATCAAACTCAAAAAAATATTAGTTTTAATGAATGGCTTTCTGATAAAACTTTTAGTAGCTCCAACAAGTTGCATGGTTTTAATTAGTTGCCTATTTGAATAGATTGATAGACGAATAGAACTGTTGATAATCAAAAATGTAATTAGTAATAATATTACAATAGACGGTATGAGCCAAAATGAAATTCTTTTTATGTTATTATTAATCGTATTAATTAAATTTTTATCATAAGTGATCTCGTCAACATATTTTTTCTTGCTGATTATTGCTGATATACTATCCAATGATTTAGATTCAACAAATTCACTTTTTAAATTAAAGTCAATCGAATTAAGAAGTGGATTAAATCCCAATTCTTTAATAAAATCTTGACCATATTCATCTTTCATTATTAGTAGTGCATCGTCCTTAGAAATGTATTTTAATTTTTCAATATAACTACTCATTAGCAACTCATTTTGCAATTGGATTATTTCAATATTTTTAGCATTTTCCTTAAAAAAAATAGAAACTGAAAAGTTTTCCTTAAACGAGTTTGCAATTGAGTTAGAGCTTATGAAGAAAATTCCAAAAAAACCAAATAGAAATAATACTATTGAAATTATTACGGTTATCGAAACATAGGATGTAAAAAGTCTTTGGTTTTTGATATTCATCAACAAGAGTACTATTTATTAAATTTTATATCCATAAAAGTAATGAAGAAATCAATAATTAAAAAGATTTTCTATTGTTAGTAGAAAATGTAAATTTGTTTTTTTGGGTCAATATAAATATGATGGAATACAATTTTATAAGTATAGAAGAAAAATGGCAAAAATATTGGCATGAAAAAAAGATTTACAAAGCAAACAATAAATCTGATTTACCAAAGTATTATGTTCTTGATATGTTTCCATACCCGTCTGGATCGGGATTACACGTCGGACATCCTCTAGGATACATTGCATCAGACATAATATCAAGATACAAAAGATTAAAGGGCTTTAATGTTTTACATCCAATGGGATTTGATTCGTTTGGATTGCCTGCTGAACAATATGCAATAAAAACGGGTCAACATCCCAAAATTACAACTGAGAATAATATTTTAAGGTTTAAAGAACAATTAAACAGACTAGGTTTATCATATGATTGGAGTAGAGAGATAAAGACCAGTGACAGCCGCTATTATAAGTGGACTCAATGGATTTTTTTAAAACTCTATAATTCTTACTTTGATAAAGAAAAAAATAAGGCAGTTAAAATTTCTGAATTAAATATTCCTNAAGGTTTGACTGAATTAGAAAAAAATAAGTTCATTGATGATAGAAGATTAGCATACATTGATACAATAGATGTTAATTGGTGTGAAGAGTTGGGTACTGTGCTTGCTAACGAAGAGGTTATAGGCGGACTCAGCGAAAGAGGCGGATTTCCGGTAGTTAGAAAACCCATGAAACAATGGGTTATGAGAATTACTGATTATGCTGATAGGCTCCTTACTGATTTAGATACTTTAGATTGGCCTGAATCTATTAAAACATCTCAAAGAAATTGGATTGGAAGATCAGAAGGTTGTGAAGTAAGTTTTCAATTAGAAAATGATAAAAAAATTGAAGTATTCACAACTAGACCTGATACTATTTTTGGGGCAACCTACTTGGTTCTTGCACCTGAGCATCCAATCCTTAACTCAATTGTAACAGAAGATCAAAAAAAAGAAATAAATGAATACAAAGAAACAGCTTTGTCAAAAAGTGATCTCGAAAGGCAGGAGAATCAAAAAAATAAAACAGGTGTATTCACTGGGGCATATGCGATAAACCCTATGTCAAAAAATAAAATACCCATATGGGTCTCTGACTACGTATTGTATGGATACGGAACCGGAGCAATAATGGCAGTACCAGCTCACGATGAAAGAGACTTTGAGTTTGCAAATAAGTTTAATCTTGAAATATTAAAAGTTATAAAAAGTGATGAAGAGTTTTACTCAGGATCAGGTCAGATTATTAACTCGGGTGAATTCAACGGAATCGATAGTCTAAAATTTAAAGATATAGTTACAGAGATTTTAGAAAAAAATGGAGAAGGAAAAAAGACTATAAACTATAAGCTAAGAGATTGGATATTCACAAGACAAAGATATTGGGGTGAGCCAATTCCAATTCTACATTCTAAAGCTGGTACAAAAGCAGTAGATGAAAAAGATTTACCTCTTGAGTTACCTGAGGTTGATTCATATCTTCCAACGGATGATGGTATGTCTCCTTTGGCTAGAAATCATGAATGGAAGACTGTTTCAATTGAAGGGAAGGAATATCTAAGAGAAACTAATACAATGCCTCAATGGGCTGGATCATGTTGGTATTATTTAAGATTTTTGGATCCAAATAACCATGTAGAGTTTGCATCGGAAGATAGTATAAAATATTGGATGCCAGTCGATTTATATATAGGTGGAGCTGAGCATGCTGTATTACATTTATTATATTCTAGATTTTGGCACAAGGTGTTATATGACTTAGGCTATGTTAATACAAAAGAACCTTTTAAAAAATTGGTCAATCAAGGAATGATTCTAGGAAATAGCGCATATATTTTTAGAAAAACTAATCAAACTGGTTATGTTTCGTCTGAATTGGAAAATAAATATAGCACTCAAAAAATCCTAGTTGACATTAAATATGTTAATGAAAAAAACGAATTAGATATAGATTTATTGAAAAAAGAAAATCCCAAATTTAAGGAAGGGTTTTTTGAGTTTGATAAAGTTTTTAAGGTTCATAGAGAAGTTGAAAAAATGTCNAAATCAAAATACAATGTTGTTAATCCTGACGAAGTATGTNAAAAATTTGGAACTGACACTCTGAGGATGTATGAAATGTTTCTTGGCCCACTTGAACAATCCAAGCCATGGAATACNGCTGGAATTTCNGGTGTTCACAATTTCTTAAAAAAGTTTTGGAAACTTTATTTTAATTCCGATGAATTAAGAATAGANAATTCAAAACCAACTGATGGTTCCTTAAAAACTTTACACAAATGTATAAAAAAGGTTTCCTCNGATATTGAAACTTTTTCATTTAACACAGCTGTTTCTTCATTAATGATTACGGTAAATGAATTAACTTCACAAAATTGTAAAAGTAAAGACATATTAGAACCACTATTGATAGTATTGTCTCCTTTCGCCCCTCATATTTGTGANGAAATTTGGGAGAAAATAGGAAATACGGAATCAATAGTTTTCTCAACTTTCCCGGANTATATTGAATCCCATTTAGAAGAAAACACAAAAATATATCCAGTTTCTATTAATGGTAAATTGAGATATAAAATTGAATTATCAACTGCCTTATCAAAACAAGATATAGAAAAGGCAATTCTTTCAGATAAAAATTTTCTAAAAAAACTNGATGGTAAACAACCTAAGAGGGTCATAGTAATCCCTGGAAAAATTATAAACTTTGTTATATGAAGTTTTAGTGTGGTAAATTTAGTTTTCTCTTTTTACCACAAACAGGCCGTTTTGTATATCACTGATTATAATGTTTCTGCTAGCGTGAAATGGGTAAATACTCCAAGCACCACTAAATCCAGTGCCATCACCCTGGGGATATGAATCAAAATAGCCNACTTCTGTCATTTGTTGTGCATCTATTTGACTGATATCAATTTCTCTNAGTCCTGCTTTATAACTAGCTAAATAAAATCTATTCCCCACAACGTAGCCATTATGATCAATTGCCAAAGTTGGACCATAATAATCAAAATGTAATTCCGGATTATCTAGGTCAGTTAAATCTAAAACTATACTTCTTGTATTAATTCCATCAGCAGCTTCATCTAATTCGTCACCTACAATAAAATATTTGTGATCATCAGTTAACCAGCCCTGATGTGTATAGTGCGTATTTTCATATACTATTGAAGAAATTAGTATAGGATTTGATTTATCCGTTACGTCAATGATATCTACATGTTGCGCATTACTTCCGATTATGATTTCCTTCCCAACGTGCTCATCGTCAGGTCCATTATATATTACCGCTTGAGCATCATGGCAATAGCCAGCATCACTAAATCCGCCCTCCATAATAGGGGATGTTGGATTTTGAATATTGACAAAAATAGGACCTCCGTCAAATAAACCTCCTTCATGATCACCGTCTCTTGTAAAGTCTCTTCCNGGGTCTTGATTTCCAACAGGGTATGCATAGCCTGATTCTTCATTTATAACAATATTATGTGCTCTTCCAAANTCGGTAAAATGCGAATCTGGAGAAAAAACAATTGGTATATTTTCTGCATTTCTTAATCTTGTCAAATCAAATATCTGCATACCATGATTTGATGCTTCACTNACTATAAACGCGTNGTCATTATAAACTTTAATATCCCTCCAGATACTGTTCACAGAGGCTGTAGGAATAACTCCAATTAATAATAAATTATCTGGGTCACTCATATCAACAAAGGACGTATGTGACGATAGACCAACAATCGCATATTCTTTTCCAGTTTCAGGATCTTTCCACCCCCACGAATCATTTACCCTGGTATTTTCAACAAAATCAATACTAAGATTTTCGATTGATAAATGACCAATTAAACTATATCCATTGCAAGGGTATTCTCCGGCAAGCCCATCAATGCATGGAAGTGATGTAAAATCAACAAGATCACAAGAATTACCAATTCCATCTCCATCTTCGTCAAATTGATATGGATTGTAATTTTCAGGACAATTGTCTTCCGCATCAATAATTCCATCTTCATCAATATCTGAGCACATGTCTCCAATTCCATCTGAATTACTATCTGCTTGATCAGGGTTTGAAACTAAGGGGCAATTGTCGATTAGATCATAAAACCCGTCAGAGTCATTATCAGCATAATTTTGGTCTATTGACTCATTCTGACAACTTTGAATACTAAATATCAGTAAAACAGTTGAAAAAAGAATTGTAAATATTTTTATAAAACTGAAATTCATAATTTAATCAAATGGGGGACAAAGATATTCAATTAAAATTAATCAAATTAAATACGATGTGTATATTGTCTTAAGCAGACAATACTATGCCTTCTAACTTTCAATATCATTTCTCATTAAAGGATATTCCAAAATTTTCAAGTTCTTGCAGAATTGGTTTATAAATTTCTTTATCAATTGGGGTTTTAACNCCTNATAAATTTATTTTTTTATTCAAAATCAAAAGACAAGCAATGGCTATTGGTAAACCAACAGTTTTTGCCATTGCTGTATAGATGCTGTCTTCACCAATACAACCCATTGTAGAAATGATTTTATTGTTTGTACCACTGCTATTTGTGTATTTAAACTCGTGATACATTACGATCATATCTTTATCATTATGTTCTAACTTCCAATGCTCCTTTAGTATATATTCTAAAATTTGGGCTGGAGTTGCATTATCCAATGGAATTTTTTTTGTGTTACTAAATAATTCTATTTCTTGTAGTTTAATCCAATCGGAGCCCTCTTCGTTAATTCCTAATAGATTTTTTGTTTTATCCTCAACAGATAAAGATTTATGGTAAGGAAGAAAACAATTTAGGAAATCCCT
>JGI24820J26691_1000262_pt1 | contig 15440 bp, 12 predicted proteins | sample METZYME_5_50m_FD_26691 | JGI IMG/M metagenome (IMG submission 26691) | reverse complement strand
TCTCCAAACAGCAAAAAGAAACGTTGCTGCAAGAATTAGTTTTTATGCCTCAACCAGAACATATAGACCAGCATTAGAGTTTCATGGGTGGGAAGATATTAATGAGGCTCTTCATAAGCTTTCTATTGAAGGAAAATGGGAGGAGATGTTTTCTCTTGTTACTGACGAAATGGTAGAAACCCTCGGTTTCTGTGGAACTGGTGAAGAAGTAGCTAATGCCCTAAAAGATAATTTAAGTCCCATTTGCAGTGCTGCGATGTGGAATGAAGTTGAGCATTTAGGAGTAGATCATTCAAGAGATGATCATGTTGGTAATTTAATACAAATTGCAAAAGGCTAAATGATTCCAATAAAGCCTCATGCTTATGCTGAGCTTCCTGATGAATTTCATACTCGTCAAATGTGGCAGGGATTTGAAAACCCTTTACTGGTTACCCAAAATGTTCAGTTAAAAAAAGAATTGGGATTTCAAGATGTTGAAACACAAGAAACTCTTAGAAATCTTTAATGGCTCATTTAAAATCAAATTATTAAAACCATTGTCTATGGTTTATTCAGGTCATCAATTCGGCCAATATGTTGAGCAATTAGGTGATGGACGAGGATTATTGCTTGGACAGACAGATTCTTCTGAAGGAGTAATTGATATTCATTTAAAAGGAGCAGGTAAAACTCCTTACTCTAGATTTGGGGATGGAAGAGCTGTTTTGCGTTCTGTGATAAGAGAATATTTATGCGGAGAGGCAATGCATGCTCTGTCGATCCCAACTTCAAGAGCATTGATGATTATTGGAAGTGATGAAATAGTTATAAGAGAAAAAAGTGAAACAGCTGCAATGCTTGCAAGAACCGCTAAAACTCATATTCGATTTGGTAATTTTGAATATTTTCATTACAACAATAAACCAGAGCATGTGAGAGCTTTAGCTGACTTTTGTATTAATAATTATTCTAATTATTTCTCTAAAACTAAAAATGTTTACGAAGATTTCTTCAAGTCAATTGTTGATCAAACAGCAAGCTTAATTGCGCAATGGCAAGCTTGTGGTTTTAATCATGGTGTTATGAATACTGATAANATGAGTATTTTAGGAGAAACTTTTGATTATGGTCCCTTTGGATTTATGGAAGATTATCTACCTACTTATATATGTAATCATTCAGATCATCAGGGAAGATACGCATTTAAGAATCAGCCATATATTGGTTTATGGAATTGTTCAGCTCTTGGTCATGCCTTATCTTCTTTGATTTCTGAGGAATGCCAAAGTGAGATTCTAAAAACTTATGAATCTACTTTTCAAGATTGTCTAGCAGAGCTGTATAGAAAAAAACTTGGATTGAGAAAATCTAAAAGCGGTGATGCTCATTTGATTCAAAGTTTATTGGATATTATGGAATCTGAAAAACTAGACTACACAAATACATTTAGGAATCTAGCCACAGCGATTTTCAAAGATCATACTGCTGAACTTAGTTCAGATGTTGCTAAGGCATGGATCAAATCCTATCAAATACGTCAGGAAATTGAGGTTAATTCTTCTGAAAAAAAAATAAAGTTGCTTAATGAAAATAATCCTAAATTTATTCTTAGAAACTATATGGCACAAGAAGCAATAGAGGCGGCAGAGGAATTAGATTTCACTGTAATGGAGAAATTAATTGAAGTCATTACAAATCCCTTCGATGAGTTAGATGAATATAAACACTATGCAGAAAAGTCACCGGAATGGGCAAAAGATTTAGAAATATCCTGCTCTTCCTAGCTCATAAAAAAATTCAGTTTCTAATTTTTTATCCAATTGAGAAATATTTTTAAACGAAAATGAATTGAAGTCGTGCCTTGGTGGATGATTTTCTCTGAGAGATCTAAATCCTCTCTCCATTTCTTTTGTGGAAAGGGCTTTTAAAGAAGCTGAAATGGATTGCAGATCTAGCTCACTATTAAAGAGCGCCATTGGAAATGACATATCATGAATATCTTGAATGATTTTATTGATGTCATAAGGCCAATCAGACAGTTTCTCAGTTTCATTTGTTCTAATTTTCAAGCATTGAAATTGTTTTGCGCAGCTCTCAGCAATTAACTTAGTGCCATTAAGTTTTCCTTCGATGCTATAACCTGCAATATGTGGTGTTGAAATGAATGATTTTTGTATAAGTTCTCGTGATGGTGTAGGCTCATTGATCCAAACATCGGAAATATAAATTAAGTCTTTTGCTTGCATAACTAAAGCTTCTGATACAACTTCACCTCTAGACGTATTAATAATAACTTTATTAGTTAATTTTTTTATGTGAGATTCATTTACTAAATTAATTGTTGGGTAGGAATCATGAAGAGTCAGAGGTACATGTATTGTTACCAAATCACATTCAAGCAAACTGTCAAAATCAACTAGCTCAGGTTTTGAAATAAATGGATCGCATGCATAAACATCAAAGTTTAAGGCTCTTAAAATTTTGTATAGCCTTTTTCCAATGTTGCCATAACCAAGAATGCCAATACTCTTTTTTTCATGAAAAAGTCCCTCTTTAACCAACTCTCCTATTGCTGCTAATACATAATGAATGACACTGTAAGCATTACAACCAGGAGCATATGACCAAGCAATATGCTCACTTTCTAAAAAATCTATATCTAAATGATTTACTCCAGCAGTTGCGGAGGCAACAAAACTTATTCCTGTGCCCTCACAAAGTTTTTGATTTACGGAGAGAGTTGAGCGAACCAACAAAGCATCGATATTTTTAAGATCAAAAGCTGAGACATTGCTAGAGTCAAACAATTTTAATGAGTATTCAGCATCAAGCAGATCATCTAATCTTGCTTTAATTTCAAGAATTTGGAAATCAGCTGCTATTTTAATCAATGAGATTTATCCCTAAATATAATACTTTTTATCCAACCAAATAATGAATTTTGACCAAGTGTATACCGATCAAGTAAGTCAAAATCTTTTGCAAGCTTGGCTGGATTTTTAAAAAAATCTTTACGGGTTGTAAATTCGCCCTCGTCTAAATCTCTGATAAATATTGCCGGATTACCAGCATATATAGTATTTTTAGGAATATCTTTTGTAACAACCGACCTGGCTCCTACAATACTATTTTTCCCGATATTAACTCCTTTACATATCATTGCATCTTCTCCAATCCAAACATTTTCCTCTAGAGTTACCGGCTTTGGATCTCCGACAACTTTTGTTCTATCATAAATTCCATGCCAGTCAGCATCAGTTATGCACGCTCCATGTCCAAACATACAGGAGTCTCCGATTACAACCCTATCAGCGGCCATAATTCTTACACCAGGAGAGATTAAAACGTAATTACCAATTTCGACCTTTCCATTCCAATTACCAGTGTCCCAACTAGTTATTTGAATATAGTCATCTCGAGCAGAAATAAATGTAGGAAAATTACCGACGGAAATATTTGAACCAAAAAGCTTGATATATCTCGGCTTAAAAAAAACTGGTCCTTTTCCCAGATTTTTAAATTGGGGTCGAATAAATCTATTGACATATCTCACATTGATTTTTGAAGCAATCTTTTTTAACCAATATGGGCGACTATCTTTTCTAATTTTTTATCTCCGATTTTAATTTGGTCCTTGTATGATAGAGTACCGAGAAATTTGTGGGCTTATTTTTTTGAAAAATTTACTAAAAGAATTAAAACAATTGCTTAAGATAGGTGTTCCAATCTATGGCTCGCAAATCTCTTACATGGGTATGGGGGTAACCGATACCATTGTTGCTGGAAGAGCAAGTGCTCTAGATTTGTCTGGATTAGCAATTGGTAATGCTCTTTCAATGCCTTTTTATTTTCTTCTTGGAGGTTGTCTATTTGCTGTTACTCCAATTGTAGCTCAACTTTTTGGAGCAAAAAAATACGAGGAAATTGGACAAAAAGTTAGAGAAATTCTTTGGGTTAGTATAGCTCTGGGCCTTATTGGATTTATTCTCTATAGAAATTTAAGTTTTTTTATTCCCTTTTTTGATATTGATGAAAATATTGCACTAATTTCAGATGGATATTTAAAAGCTATGTCATATGGTTTTATTGCTAATATGGTTTTTACTTGTCTTCGTTGCTATAGCGAGGGTATGGGCCTAACTCTTCCTGTTTTTTATGTTGCTTTTATTGGAATGCTTCTGAATATTCCACTCGATATTATTTTCGTATANGGTTATTTTGGAATCCCACCAATGGGAGGAATTGGCTGTGGAATTGCAACATCAATAAATATAGTTATCGGAGTAATTGTTTTAGTGATTGTTATTCTTAAAAAAAAGGAATATGCGCCAACAAAAATATTTTCAAGTTTTTCACTTCCTAATTCTGAAACTACAAAAGAAGCTCTAAAACTTGGACTGCCTATTGGTTTTGGAGTTTTTGTAGAATTAAGTATGTTTTCAGGCGCTGCTTTAATACTTGGATCACTTGGTTCAGCAGTCATTAGTGGCCATACAGTTGCAATTAATATAGTTAGTGTTTTATTTATTTTGCCATTATCTTTTGGTCTTGCATCTGCTACAAGAATAGGAAATTTAGTTGGTGAAGTAGAATTTGAAAAAGCCAAATATGCTTCTCATGTTGCTATTTTAATTTGTTTAAGTGGAGCAATAATAAATATGGCGGTTATCTTAATATTTAGGGAAAGCCTAGTATCAATTTATTCGTCTGATGTTGCTGTAATTTCAATTGCAATTAATCTTTTACTTTTTGGAGCAATTTTTCAAATTCCTGATGGCATGCAAATGGGAGCATTAGGCAGCCTGAGAGGTTACAAAGATACTTTTGCTCCTATGTTGATGATAATTTTGACTTATTGGTTTATTGCCTTACCAGGAGGATATTATTTAACTTATTTTGGAATATTTGGCAATCCAATGGGTCCTTCAGGCATTTGGATAGGAATGATTGCTGGATTGACAGTATTTGCAAGCATGATAATTCCAAGACTAAATTATATTGCCAATAAGTTTATAAGTAGTACTATCCGAGAACTTCCTTAGTTTTAGTTCCAATTTGAAGTAAATTTTCTGCAATATGCACACCGCATTCCTCTAACTTCTTAATTTTGTCAGCAGCCGTTCCTTTGCCACCAGCAATTATTGCTCCAGCATGACCCATCCTTTTTCCAGAAGGAGCTGTTTGACCAGCTATATATGAAATAACTGGTTTAGATACATTATCTTTAATGTATTCTGCAGCCTCTTCTTCGGCCGTGCCGCCTATTTCTCCCACCATAACTATAGCTTTGGTTTGATTATCAGCCTCCAACATTTTTAATACATCAATGAAAGAAGTTCCAGGAATTGGATCTCCCCCAATGCCAATACATGTGCTTTGGCCCAGGCCTAAATCTGTTGTTTGTTTAACAGCTTCGTAAGTTAAAGTACCAGATCTAGAAATAACACCAACTGAACCTTTAGAGTGAATACTACCTGGCATAATACCTAATTTCGCTTCACCAGGAGTAATTATCCCTGGGCAATTTGGTCCTATTAAAGTTACACCTAACTCATCAATTTTCTTTTTAACAATTAACATATCTAGAGTTGGAACACCCTCGGTAATGCAAATGATTAATTTTATTCCTGCATCAGCAGCCTCTAAAATTGAATCTTTACAGAATTGTGCTGGTACAAAAATAATTGACGCATTGGGTTCTACCTTTTCAGTAGCCTCATGAACAGAATTAAAAACAGGAATACCTAAATGTTTTTGCCCGCCCTTTCCTGGGGTAACGCCTCCAACAATGTTTGTTCCATATGCGATAGACTGCTCAGAATGCAAGGTTGCTTGAGAGCCAGTGAAACCTTGAACTAAAAGACGTGTTTTTTTGTCAACTAGTATGCTCATCTGCTAAGCTCAACTGCTTTTTTTGAGGCTTCCTCAAGATTATTTAAACTCTCAATTGAGGCATTAGATTTAGCAAGTATATCACTGCCAATATCAGCATTATTTCCTTCAAGCCTTACAACCACTGGAATAGAAACTCCAACCTCTTCAATTGCTGCCAAGATACCTTCAGCAATCAAATCACACCTAACTATACCTCCAAAAATATTCACTAGAACAACTTTTACTTCGGGATCAGCTAGTATCAATTTAAATGCTTTTGAGACTCTTTCTTGAGTAGCAGTTCCACCAACATCAAGGAAATTTGCTGGCGAACCACCGAAATATTTAATAGTATCCATTGTTCCCATTGCTAAACCAGCACCATTTACCATGCAACCTATATTTCCATCTAATGAAACATAGCTTAAGTCATTTTTAGCAGCTTCAGCTTCTCTGGGATCTTCTTGAGAAGGATCATGCATTGCTTGAATTTCTGGCTGTCTATAAATCGCATTAGAATCAATATTAATTTTTGCATCTAAACAATGAAGCTTTCCTCCTTTAGTTATTACTAATGGATTAATTTCAAGCAAGCTTAGATCATAAGAAATAAATAAATCAGTTAATTGCGGAAGCATTTTTGAGAACTGTTTTGACTGATCATTATCTAAACCTAATACTTTTGAAATTTTTCTTGCCTGAAATCCCAATGGCCCTGTTAAAGGATCAATGGATTCATAAATTATCTTCTCAGGTGTTTTTTCAGCAACCTCTTCTATATTGACTCCACCCTCACTTGAGCCAATAAAAACAATTCTCTGAGTACTTCTATCAATAACTGCGCTCAGATAAAGTTCTTTTGCTATGTCAGTGCACTCCTCTACTAAAATGGAGCTTACTAGCTGCCCATTAGAATCAGTCTGATAAGTAACCAGTCTATTACCAAGCCAATGATTAGCAAATTCTATTGCTTCTTCAGGCGAATTAACTAACTTTACACCTCCTGCCTTACCTCTTCCTCCAGCATGTGCCTGCGCTTTCACTACCCATTTATCTCCACCAATATCTCTACAGGCACTCAAGATATCATCTGAAGAAGTAACAACTGAATTCTTTGAAACTGGCAAGCCAAATTTTGCGAAGAGTTCTTTTCCTTGATACTCATGGAGATTCATTTTTTATTATTTCCTATGTGTATAGCTTGCTCATTTACTGCAAGCGCAGCCTCATGCAATGCTTCAGAAACTGTTGGATGACTAAAAATAGTTAAACCCAAATCCTCAGCACTGGCACCAAATTCCATGGCAACTACTCCTTGTTGAACGATATCAGCAGCAGAGGGACCAAAAGCATGAACGCCTAAAATAGTATCTGTTCTCTTATCAGCTATTACTTTTACAAAACCAGTACTTTCACCCGTTGCCAAGGCTCTTCCACTGGCCGCAAATGGGAAAGAGCCAGTTTTAAATTCTACTCCTGCATCACTAAGCTCTTTTTCATTTTGTCCTACCCATGCAACTTCTGGATGTGTGTAGATTACAGATGGAACAAGATCGTATTCCATTTTAATATGATTTCCTGCGATTCTTTCAGCAACCATGATACCTTCTTCGGAAGCTTTATGCGCCAACATTGGACCTCTAACAACATCACCAACCGCCCAAATATTTTTTATTTGTGTTTCACAAAAATCGTTAACCGGAATGAAGCCATTTTGATCAATTGATAGATTGCAATTTTTATCAAATAAATTGTTTGTATAAGGTTTGCGACCGACAGCAACAATTAATTTATCAAAAATTAATTCAGACTGATTTCCATTTTTATTAAAATTTACAGTTACATTTTCTTTATTGGATTTTGCAGCAGTTACTTTGCAGTTTAAATTAATATTTAATCCCTGCTTATTAAATTCTTTGAAAACGTCATCAGAAATTTTTGAATCAGCCATAGGTAAAAAATCATCCATTGCCTCTAAAATTGTTACCTTTGATCCAAGCCTAGACCATACACTTCCAAGCTCTAATCCAATAATACCAGCCCCAATTACTCCCAATGTCTTTGGCACTTTCTTAAATTCAAGGGCACCAGTACTGTCAACAATATTTTTATTATCTACCTTCGCTACAGGTATATCTATTGGCATAGATCCTGTAGCAATAATAATATTTTTGGTTTTAAGCAATTCAATATTGTCTTCATTGCTGACCTCAACATTATTTGAGTCAATTATTTTTGCGTTTCCAATAATTTGAGATACTTTATTTGCTTTTAGAAGCCCTGCAACTCCTGACGTAAGCTGAGAAACAATTTTGTTTTTCCTTTCCATCATTTGCGAAATATCTATACTGGGCTTAGAAACCTTTATTCCATGATCAGAGAAATGATTTAAAGCATCTGCGTATCGATGTGATGAATCTAATAATGCTTTAGACGGGATGCAGCCAATGTTGAGACAAGTGCCTCCCAATTTCGGCTTATTGTTGCTAGAAGATTTTTCAATACAGGCAGTTTTTAAACCTAACTGAGAGGCTCTTATTGCAGCAACATAACCTGCTGGCCCACTTCCAATTACAATAACGTCGAACATCTAAAAATATTACAAATTTAATAAAAGTTTTTCAGGAGATTCAAGTTGATCTTTAATAGCTATTAAGAAAGAGACTGCCTCTTTTCCATCTAGGAGGCGATGATCATAACTTAGAGCTAAATACATCATCGGTCGAATAACTATCTCTCCATCAATTGCTACTGGACGATCTTGAATTGTATGCATGCCTAAAATTGCTGTTTGGGGAGCATTAAGTATAGGAGTAGATAATAATGACCCGAATACTCCTCCATTAGAGATTGTAAATGTCCCGCCCTGCATTTCTGAAATTGAGAGTTTTCCATGTCTTGCTTTATCTGAGAAGTCTAAAATAGATTTTTCGACGTCAGCTATTCGAAGACTGCCAGCGTCTCTTATTACTGGAACAACCAAGCCTCTATCTGTTGAAACAGCTACACCAATATCCTGATACCCATGATAGACAATATCACTTCCATCAATTGAAGCGTTTACAACAGGAAATTTCTTTAGCGCTTGCACAGCTGCCAAAACAAAAAAACCCATGAAGCCTAACTTCACGCCATGTTCTGCTTGGAAGTCATCACCATACTTAACACGCATGTCTTTAACTGGTTTAAGATCAACCTCGTTAAAAGTTGTTAGCATTGCTGTTTCCTGCTTCACAGTAAGCAGTCTATTCGCTATTGTTGAGCGTAATCTAGACATTGGAACTCGTTCCTCTGACCTTTCTGGGGAAGATGAAGACAGACTAGCAGAAGAACTTACAGATTTATGTTCATCTTCGATAACAGGTGCATCTAAGTGATTAACAAGGTCTGCTTTGGTAAGCCTTCCATTTTTTCCAGAACCTTTAATATCATCTTCATTAAGATCATGTTCTTTTAATAGCTTTTTAACTGCTGGACCATGTTTTAAAGGAGGCTCTTTGATTTCGTTGCTATTTTCAGCAACCTCCTCTTTTTCAACTTCACCAATGGCTTCATTGTCTGGAGCCTTGGACGGCTGATCAATTTTCTCTTTTGTGAATTCAGCTATAAGTTCAGCGCTCAATACGGTCTCACCAGCAGGTTTCAGAACTTTTGAAACTACACCATCAAATGGAGCAACAACCTCCAAGACAACTTTATCCGTTTCTATTTCTGCGATGACCTCATCTTGTTTTACATAGTCGCCTTCTTTTTTAACCCAATTTGCAATTGTTCCATCTGCAACAGACTCGGGAAATGTAGGTGATTTAATTTCAGTAGACATAATTATTTCTCTTTTGTTAGGGCCTCCGTTACAAGGGCTTCTTGTTGTTGAGTGTGTAATTTATTTAAACCAACAGCAGGCGCGGAAGATGCCTCACGACTGACTAATTGGATTTCTTTCTTCGAATTTAATTTATCTAGAACCATTTGAAGTCTATGACGATGGTTATACCATGCACCTTGATTAGTTGGTTCCTCCTGGCACCATACAAATTTTTTAACATTTGTATAAGTTTTTAAAATTTTTTCTAGAGTATCGTAGGGAAATGGATAAAGTTGCTCAATTCTTATTAATGCAATGCAATCAAGGTTAAGTTCATCTCTTTTTGACTTTAAATCATAAAATACTTTACCTGAACACAAAATTATTTTCTCTACCTTATCAGGAGAAATATCTGAATCATCAATAACATAACTAAAAGAGCCTTTAGTCAAATCCTCCAGATTGGACACTGCTTGTGGATTTCTTAACAAACTCTTAGGAGAAATTACTATTAAGGGTCTCCTCATCATACGAATTGTTTGAAATCTTAATAAATGATAAATCTGAGCAGGTGTACTAGGAACACAAACTTGAATATTTTCATTGGCGCACAATTGTAAAAACCTCTCTAATCTTGCACTACTATGCTCAGGACCTTGTCCCTCATATCCATGAGGAAGAAGCATAACCAACCCAGACAGTCTTTCCCATTTGTGCTCAGCAGAAACTATGAACTGATCAATAACAACCTGAGCTCCATTTACAAAATCACCAAATTGCGCTTCCCATATCACTAGTCCACGTGGGCTAGTAGCAGAATAACCATACTCAAAGCCAAGAACAGCTTCTTCAGATANAAGAGAATCATATATATCTATTGTGCTATTTGATTTTTTTGCAATATCTACTAAAGGCATACAACCTTTTCCATCCTCTTGATTTAATACTATGGCATGACGATGAGAAAATGTTCCTCTTCTAATATCTTGACCAGAAAATCTTATAGGATATCCTTGATCAAGTAGAGTTGCATAAGCCATGTTTTCTGCAAAGCCCCAATTTATTGGAATTTTTCCGTCTGCCATTTTTCGTCTATCAGAGAAAATTTTGTCTACCTGTTTCTGCAGAATGTAATCAACCGGAGGAGTAAATGCTTGATATGCGAGCTCCTTAAATCTTTTCTTATTAAATGAGGATTCAATCTTAACGTCGCCTTTTTGATCCATGTATGGTGTCCAATCAAACCACATTGACTCATTTGGTTTTGTAGCAAGGTTATGAACAACAGAATCGCCTTTTTCTAGGGCGGACCTGTAATTTTTTTCTGATTCATCACACTCAGGCTGAGTAATGACCTTCATTGAAATAAGTTTTTGTTGATAAGCACTTTTAACGGTTGGATGTTTAGCTATTTTTTGATACATGATAGGTTGAGTCGATGATGGCTCATCGGCTTCGTTATGACCTCTTCGCCTATAACAAAACATATCTATGACTATATCTTTCTTGAAATTATATCTATACTCGCACGCTAATTTTGCTGCAAAAACTACCATCTCTGGATCGTCTCCATTTACATGAAGAACTGGCGCCTCTATCATCTTTGCAACGTCAGTTGCATATTGTGTTGATCTTGAATCCTCCTCATTCGAAGTGGTGAAACCTATTTGATTATTCACAATTACATGAATGGTGCCACCAACTCCATAACCTCTTGTTTGTGACATTTGAAGTGTTTCCATTACAACACCTTGACCAGAAAAAGATGCATCACCATGAATTAAAATTGGTATAACAAGCTCTTTTTTGTGATCCTTAATTCTATCTTGTCTTCCCCGAACTGAACCAAGAACAACTGGGTCAACAATTTCAAGATGAGATGGATTATTAGCCAATGATACGTGCACTTCTCCATTCGGAGTTAAGATGTTGGTTGAAGAACCAAGATGATACTTGACATCACCTGTGCTTGCTCCCTCTAACTCATAATCCTCCTCAAACTCGGTAAATAACTCAGATGGTGGTTTTCCTAGAACATTAATCAAGAGATTTAATCTACCTCTATGTGCCATACCAAAACAAATCTGTTCTGCGCCAAATACACCGCAATTTTGAATAAGGCTATCGACTAGAGGAATTAATGACTCTGCTCCGTCGATGCCAAATCTTTTCATACCTGGATATCTCGATGCTAGGAATTTAGCTAAGCCTTCGGCTGAACTTAAACGCTTCAAAATATATTTTTGCTCTTCCGGATTGAAATCTAATTTCCCAAGATTTGGTTCTAAACGTTTTTGAAACCACAACCTCTCAGATAATGAAGAAATGTGATTGTATTCAATCCCGAGGGTCTGACAATAAATTGAATCCAAAGCTTTTAAAATTTCTGACAGTGTGGCTGATTCTTTGCCAATATTGAATGAGTCTAAATTGAATGTTTCAGATAGATTTGAAGAATCTAAACCATAAAATTCAATCATAAGATCATCAGAATTTCTAACCGATCTCAATCCTAATGGATCTAGTTTGGCTTTTTGGTGTCCCCTATTCCTATATGCTTCAATTAATTGTAGGACTTTAATTTGATTCGTATTTAAATGAGCTTCGCTTGAAAGAACTTTCGGTGCCGGATTAACTTCATCTTGTTTAAATTTGTTGATAATTTCTTGATGAGAAATTTCTTCGTGCGCTCCATTAACTTGAGGTAAAGAATCAAAGTATATTTTCCAATCCTCAGGAATTGAGGATGCATCCTTAAGATAAGATTCATACAAAGATTCTAAATAAGCACTATGTGCACCTGCAGTATGCGAAGTTGAACGGAGATGATCAATATTATTCATTACCTACCCAGCCTTGTCAGAGGTAATAAGGTTTTGCTTATTTTTATTTGAAAGCAACATTGATTTTATTTCTCCAATTGCTTCATTAGGATTTAACCCTTTTGGACATACGCTCACGCAGTTCATGATTCCGTGACATCTGTAAACACTAAATGGATCAGACAAACTTTGAAGCCTTTCTGCGGTTTTTGTATCTCTTGAATCTGCAATAAATCTATATGCCTGTAGAAGAGCTGCCGGGCCAACAAACTTATCAGGATTCCACCAAAAGGATGGGCAGCTTGTTGAGCAACAAGCGCAAAGGATGCATTCATAAAGGCCGTCTAACTTATCTCTATCTTCTGGTGACTGTAATCGCTCTCCTATATCAACAGGAGTATCATTTTGTAAGAAAGGCTTAATCTTTTCATATTGAGCATAGAACTCTGTCATATCTACAACTAGGTCCCTTACAACAGGAAGGCCAGGCAATGGACGAAGATCTATCTTATTTTTTTTAATTACAGAGGATAAAGGTGTGATACAAGCTAAACCATTTTTTCCATTGATGTTCATGCCATCAGAACCACACACTCCCTCTCTACATGATCGTCTATAAGAAATAGTAGGATCTTTTTCCTTTAACTGATTAAGTAGTTCCAAAACCATAATATCTCTCTTTGGCTTTTCAAACTCGAAACTTTGCATATAAGGAAATTTATCCTTTTCTGGATTATATCTGTAAATATTGACGTTGATTGTCATTCTTTGCTCTTAATATGTCCTTACTTTTGGTGGAAATGCTTCAACTTGAGCAGGCTCAAAATTAACATGTCTCTTGCCTAAAATTCTTGTAGTCGGATCGTATAATGAATGACACAACCAATTATCATCATCTCTCTCAGGATAGTCCTCTCTGGCATGAGCTCCTCTGCTCTCTGTTCTTTGGAGAGAGGAAATAGCAGTTGCCTCAGCGACCTCAAATAAGTTTTGAAGTTCAATAGCTTCCACTCTATTGGTATTAAATGCAGCACTTTTATCTTTTAAATGAAGATTCTTAATTTTTTCACGAATATCTTCTAAGGCAGATACACCTTTCTCCATATAATCGCCTCTCCTAAATACACCAAAATAATTTTGCATTACTTCTTGAAGTTCTTTCTTTACTTCTGAAACCTCATAGCCAGCAGAAGATTCATTTAATATATTTAAATTATGAAGAGCTTTATCAATATCATCTTTGTTTGCATCTGCTACACCGCCACCAGATTTCATTGCTTCATTGATATGAATACCAGCAGCCCTTCCAAAAACAACCAAATCTAAAAGAGAGTTACCACCTAGCCTATTAGCACCGTGCACCGAAACACAAGCAGCTTCCCCAACTGAAAAAAGTCCAGGTATATATTCATTGTTTGAGCTACTAATTTTAAATGCTTGGCCATGAATATTTGTAGGAGTGCCGCCCATCATATAATGACATGTAGGCACTACTGGTATTGGCTCGTAAACCGGATCAACCGCTGCAAATGTTCTAGACAATTCACAAATACCTGGTAATTTTGCNTTCAAAACATCAGCTCCAAGATGATCAAGTTTTAAAAATACATGATCTTTTTGATCACCACATCCACGGCCCTCAAGAATTTCTAAAACCATTGAACGAGCAACTACGTCTCTTCCAGCAAGATCTTTGGCATTCGGAGCATACCGCTCCATAAATCTCTCTCCATCTTTATTTATAAGATAGCCTCCTTCACCTCTACATCCCTCTGTTACAAGAGAGCCGGCACCATAAATTCCTGTAGGATGAAATTGCCACATTTCCATGTCTTGAGCAGGAATTCCTGCTCTTAATGACATTCCAAGACCATCACCAGTGTTAATAAGTGCATTTGTTGTTGAGGAGTATATCCTTCCGGCACCTCCGGTTGCTAAGACAGTTGCTTGAGCTTTTAAATATGCAACCTCTCCTGACTCAATAGAAAATGCAATTACCCCAGTAACTTCTTTTGATTGGTTGAGAACCAAATCGACTGCAAACCACTCATTGAGAAAGTTAGAGCCCTCTTTAACATTATTTTGATAAAGAGTATGTAAAAGAGCATGTCCAGTTCTATCTGCAGCAGCGCATGTTCTGGCAGCCTGACCTCCTTTTCCAAAATCTTTAGACTGGCCACCAAATGGACGCTGATAAATTCGACCATTTTCGGTTCTTGAAAAAGGTAATCCCATGTGCTCAAGTTCAAAGACAGCTTTGGGCCCTTCAGAGCACATGTACTCTATAGCATCTTGATCCCCAATATAATCTGAGCCCTTCACAGTATCATACATATGCCAACGCCAATCATCTTGAGGATCAGCACTAGCAATTGCACAAGTTATGCCTCCTTGAGCTGAAACAGTATGGGATCTTGTTGGAAAAACTTTTGAAACAACAGCTGTTTTTAATCCGGATTTAGCCAATTCCAAAGACGTCCTCATTCCTGAGCCACCTCCACCAATAACAAGTACATCAAATTCAAGGGTTGAAATGTTCGAAGAATTTAAAACGTTCAAAATTTATCTCCAAATAATAAATAAAGTAGTAATCACAATCAAAATGCCCAAAGCAACAAATAAGAATGTATATCCACTTCTGATTAAATCTGCATACCTAGCTAGGGTTGGATGAAGAAATCCAAGAGTCCTTGGAGTGAAGTAATCAGTGCCAACAGTCCATAGCCCTATGAAGGTATGAATAAGAATGAAAAAAGCTGCAAATGAAGTCGATAGCTGGAATAGTGTTTGATTTGTAAAAAAAATCCAAGAACTGTATTCGATAGGTTGATTGTATAGAATAAAACTTAACACCCATATCGTATAACCAAGCATAAATAGTGCTGACAAGCGAAGTAAATAAAATAATGATGAACCTTTCATATATATAGCTTTGTCATCAAAAAAAAGAATAGTGC
>JGI24820J26691_1000261_pt1 | contig 15466 bp, 13 predicted proteins | sample METZYME_5_50m_FD_26691 | JGI IMG/M metagenome (IMG submission 26691) | reverse complement strand
GGTAAGCTCTAATGCATCATGAGTTGGTATTTCTTCTGTCTCAACATCAATATTTTTAATTTCATCTACCATTTCTAAAGCCATGACATTCCCCAATCACTGTCTTCAACTCGGTCAATTAGCCACTCCAATTGCCATATATCTGATCCTCCTAAGGTACTGAAAACATTCAAAACCTCTTGAATATCAGTGGCCGGCTCTTCTTCACTGCTTTCGTGAAAATCCATATCAATTATGCCCCTTATAACGATGGAGAGTAGCTTGCACAGATTCGAGCTGGCTGAAATAATAGTTGATAGATTTAATCAGGAATGTCAATCCTGATTATTTTTATCAGGTTTATTGACAATGGGAGTAATAAAGTTGATATAAACAATCGGTTTTATAGTTTTCGTCAATATAGGAGAAATAGATGATTATGAAAAAGCTCAAAGTCACTACGGCAATCGTTGCTGTAGCATTATCCGGCACGATGGCACTATCTGACGGATATGGACCCTTCCCGGTAACTTTAAAAGGTTACTCTGGAGATAAAACAAATACTGTTTCTTACTCAGGTCAAATTGCAAGGCATGTATTAGAACAAAGCCTTAAAAAATTAGCTGGCAAAGGTAACGGCGGTGGAAACGCTGCTGATTTGGAAGCGCAGATGCTTTCATACTTCAATGGTTCAGACGACGACCTTCCAATCATTGCACCTAAATCAAAAGATGGATTCAAAATTAAGCAAACATCTTTGCACCAAATCTCGAAGGGCAAAAACATCTCTGGTAAATTTTATGATGGCGCTATGCCAGCATGGCCAGGCAACATGTCCGGTAAAGATGTGGCATATAATATGATAGCCATGGCAGCCAAATCTAATAAAGGTTTTGATGCAGATACCGGATATGACTGGGCCCAATTGATCTCAAAATATACCATGGGAGCAATGGCCTATAATCAGGCTGTAGATAATTACCTTGATGAAAAACTCAGTGCAGAGAAAAAGCCTAACAACAAGCCCTACAAAGATGGAGCTCATTACACTGGAAAAGAACATTCGTGGGATGAGGCATTTGGATATTGGGGTGCAGCGGCTCACCAGCACGGTTTTAATCCAAATAAAGTCTATGAAATCGCAAAAATGAAAAATCAGGGTGCCGCCGATAAAAACGGAGACGGAATGGTTGACCTCAAATCGGAATATGTATTTGGACCGTGCTACTATGCGGCTGCATTTGATCGATCAGGCACAAAATCTACAAACTACACCAATACACTGTTTAATGCTTTCTTGGACGGTCGTAAATTGATCACTGCTGCCGCTGGAGATGCATTATCAGATAGTGAGCGTTCTCAGCTAAAAGCTTACGCTGCGACAATTGAGGAAAATTGGGAAAAAGTACTTGCGGAAGCGGTATTTAAATATGCTGGCTCAGTGTATAAAGACATTAATAAAATGAAAGATCTAAGTGGCGATGATTTGAATAAAGCCTATCGGGCTTATGCAAAACATTGGGGAGAGCTAAAAGGTTTTGCCATGGCTATGCAGTCTGGTAAAAGTAACCTTGGAGCAACTGCCACAAAAATGAACGAACTAATGGGTTTCGGACCTGTTACGCTTAATAATTCTTACGTAACTGGCATGGACTCCAACGGTAACTTCGTAATGGATCGTAAGAGATCGTGGTCTGATTATCAGCTGCACATGCTTAAGATACAGCAAATGATGGTTGATCAGTTTAGCGTTAAAGCCCGCGTAAATGATGGGCTTAACGATTTGCAAGCGCTAACAGATAAATTAGATTCTGCAAGCAGTGCAGAAACTGATTAATATCTAAATATTGAACTAGTAAGGGCATTAATCTGCCCTTACTTCAGCCAAATGGTAGCCATCAATGGATGATATTAACCTTATCGAATTTTTTCTTTCGGACTTTATTAATCCCAANAAAAGAGTCTTCACGGGTTATNTAGTATTATCTGTAGTGCTGGCCTCTCTTTGGCTTTTATTCGTTAAACGACAAAGTTTGAAAAGTACTTTTAAAAAGATTTTTGATCGAAAGATACTGTGGTCAGGATCAGCAAAAGCTGATTACAAACTCTTCTTAGTAAACAGAGTATTTACATTCTTCATATCACCCTTACTGATTTCACAAGTTGCAATTTCTACCGCAATCTATATGTTTTTACATAGCGTAGATGCTTTCAATCAAAATTTTTTCGCTAGTACTCCCACCAGTATTATAATCGCATTGTTCACAATTACTCTGTTTGTAGTTGACGATTTTACAAAGTACGTCGTCCACCGATGGATGCACAAAATACCATTATTATGGGCTATACATAAGGTACACCACTCAGCAAAAACTATGACTCCAATTACAGTTTATCGAGTTCACCCTTTGGAAGGAGTATTATTTTCTTTAAGAAGTGTTTTTGCTCAGGGCTTAGTAATTCCAAGCTTTTTATTTTTTTTCGGCAATGCTGTCGATCTTTACACAATCGTGGGAGTAAACATACTGGTATTTTTTTTCCACGCAACCGGATCAAATTTACGACACAGTCATATAGATATTTCCTATTGGAAATGGCTTGAACATATTTTGATTTCACCATCACAGCATCAAGTACACCACTCCATTGCAGAAGAGCATTATGATAAAAATTTTGGGGCTGCATTGGCAATATGGGATTGGGTTTTTGGATCATTACACTTATCAGAAAATAAAGGTAAAGTATTTTTTGGATTAGATACCTATGAGAGCGGGAAAGAAAGCAGAATNAAGGATCTTTATCTGGAGCCNATTTACGAGATTGCAAAAATTTTGAAAACTTTCTGTATCAAACTAGTGTCTCGACTANTCAATTGGCTTTCGCTAATAAGGGATCTCTTTTTAGTTCAAATAAANAAAAATAAANCATAACNATTTTGACAAATAAAAAGAGTAATATTTAGGTTGATTAAAAAGTACAGGNAACGTTGCATTAAATAGAATTGATGCTAATTGACCTCTCAGAGAGCGATGATTTTTAATCTTGAAGGATTCTCATGAATAAATCTGATGACTTCGGATTTGGTACCCAAATCCGCAAATCCCCTTTTTTTGACGCAACACTAGAATGGGGTGCTACTGGTTTTTCTGTATATAACCACATGTATATACCGCGAGATTTTGGAAATCCTGAACAGAATTTTTGGAACCTGGTGAATGAAGCAATACTTTGCGATGTATCTGTCGAGCGGCAGGTAGAAATTTCCGGGCCTGACGCGGCAGATTTTGTACAACTTTTGACACCAAGGGATCTGTCCAAAATGAAAGTTGGCCAGTGCAAATATATACTGATTACAAATCAAGACGGTGGACTTCTTAACGATCCAGTTCTTTTAAAATTAGCGGATAATCGTTTTTGGATTTCTTTAGCAGATAGTGATATTTTGTTATGGGCACAGGGTGTTGCAGTAAACACTGAATTTGATGTTAATATTTTTGAGCCTGACGCGTCACCATTGCAACTGCAGGGACCAAAATCTCGAGATATTATGGTTAAGTTATTTGATGAAAGCATCTTAGATCTTAAATACTATTGGCATCGAGAATATAAGTGGAACGGTATTTCCTTGGTTGTTTCTCGCACCGGCTGGTCTAGCGAACTTGGATACGAGATATTTCTCACAGATAAAACAATGGGTCGTGAACTCTGGAACCATATAATGTTAATAGGGCAACCTATGGGGCTCAAACCGGGTCACACATCATCAATCAGACGGATCGAAGGCGCTATGTTGTCGTATCATGCAGACGCAGATATTAACACAAATCCTTTCGAATTAGGCCTCGATCGGCTTGTAAATCTTAATGTATCCCATGACTTTATTGGGAAAAAAGCGCTTGCTAGAATCAAATCAGAAGGTGTGAAACAAAGCCAGGTTGGCCTGGTGCTTAAATGTGATCCTCTAAAGGGCCCTAATACTAAATTTTGGACTATAAAAAATGGAGAGCAAAAAGTAGGAAAAGTGACATCAGCTATTTACTCACCAAGGCTCAAAAAAAATATAGCACTTGCAATGGTTTCTTCAAAAGTCATTGAGAAGGAGGTAACATTGCAGGTTGAAACATCAAATGGATCATTTCCTGCAAACGTCGTTGACTTACCGTTCTATGACCCAAATAAGAGCATTACCAAGAGTTAACATGCCTCGTTTATTTATCAATCAACACTAAGAACTGATGAATTATACTCTTACTTTGCAAGATTCAATCGCCTCATCTAAACTTTCAGCGAGCAGTGTTAATAAATTGTTTATCTCCGTTTCGTTAATAATGTAAGGAGGTGCTAAAAGTACATGGTCTCCTTTTTTTCCGTCGACGGTTCCAGACATAGGATAACACAATAACCCTTTTTCTTTTGCAAGAGACTTAACCTTTCTTGCAATAGCACGGGATGAAGGAAAAGGCTCTTTTGTGTCTCTATTTTCTACAATTTCTAAGCCATAAAATAATCCTCTACCACGAATGTCCCCAACATGAGCGTGTTGGGCAAACTTAGTGTGCAGAGTATCCTTGAGATAATCGCCAGTATTATTAACATTTGTTAAGATGTTATCATTTAACAAAACATCTATAACCGCGTCGGCTGCTGCAGCTGCCATAGGATGTCCCAGATAAGTATGCCCATGCTGAAAAAAACCAGAGCCACTTTTTATTGCTTCATATATTTTATCAGTACAAATAGTTGCTCCTATTGGTTGATATCCTGCACCAAGACCTTTTGCGATACAAACAATATCAGGTGCAATACCTTCTTGCTCATAGGCAAAAAGAGTTCCAGTGCGCCCCATACCACACATAACTTCGTCTAGAATTAGAAGAACCTCATTACGATTACAAATTTCTCTTATAGTTTTAAAATAGCCATCTACGGCAGGGACTGCTCCAAGTGTTGCTCCCACAACTGGTTCAGCAACAAATGCCATTACATTCTCAGAACCAAGTTTCTCAATGGTTGTTTCTAATTCATTAGCTACCCGTTGACCAAATTCAAATTCGGTCTCGTTGTCATACTTATCTCGGTAAGCATAACAAGGTGCTATATGATGTGTATCAATCAATATAGGCTCAAACTGTGAGCGTCTCCATTCATTCCCACCCACCGCTAATGCTCCAAGCGTATTTCCATGATAGCTTTGTCGACGTGCAATTACTTCTTTTTTGCTTGGCCGGCCAATCTCTATAAAATATTGCCTCGCTAACTTCAAAGCTGCTTCAATCGCCTCTGAGCCACCGGAAACCAAGTAGACTTGGCTCAAATCACCAGGAGCATTATTGATAAGTTTAGTCGCCAACCTCTCAGCAGGTTCAGTGGTAAAAAAGGAGGTATGGGCGTACGCTAAAACATCTAGCTGTTTATGAAGTGCACTTATAATTTTAGGATGTGAGTGCCCTAAACAAGAGACGGCAGCCCCACCTGAAGCATCTAAATATTTCTTTCCAGCTTTATCAAAAATAAAGCACCCTTCGCCTCCTGAGGCTGTTGGCAGTTCATCATGTGTATGTCTGGGAAAGATATGACTAACCAAATTTTGTTCCTAAAATGCTTTGCTTTATCCTTAGGTTGATAAAATTTTTGTTTTAATAAAATAAAATCACTCAAATAAAAATTTTAGCTAAAAATTACTCTGGCCACGGTAACGAATATGTTTTTACATTTGTAAAAAAACGCATTGCTTCAATTACGCCTTCTTTCACCGCATTCCCACTGTCTTTTATTCCGCCAAAAGGTGACATTTCTATTCTATAACCAGGCTGCTCCCAAACATTACATGTACCCACATCCAAGCTATTAATATATGTGATTGCTCTATTTAAATCATTCGTACACACCCCAGAGGATAACCCAAATTGGGTACTATTTGATATTTTTATTACCTCTTCATCTGAATCAGGAACTCTTACTATAGGTATTATCGGACCAAAGGTTTCTTCCATAACCAATTCACTATCGTGCGGCACCTTATCTACAACTATTGGGGGCAAAAGGGCGCCACTCCTACCTGGATGATATAATATTTCCGCTCCTTCTTTTTCAGCCTGCAAGACCCTATTTTCGAATAACTCAGCAGCTTCATTGTGTATAACGCAACCTAGCTCAGTTTCAGGATCTTGAGGATCCCCATATTTAATTTTCTTAGCTTTTTCGAGGACAATTGGAACGAATGCATCAGCAATACTTTCTTGAACTAAAATGCGTTTTATTGCGGTACATCTCTGGCCAGAGTTTCCAGTAGCGCCGGCAACAGCAATGGTAGCTGCCTTTTCCAAATCACTTCCTGAAAGATCATTACAAACAATCAACGGATCATTACCACCAAGCTCGAGGGCTTGCCGCTTGTATCCTGCTTTCGATGCTATCAACTTACCAACTGGCACACCGCCCGTGAAAGTAATTATATCAATATTTTCATTAAGCATCATTTCTTCGCCAATATCTCCCGGAAGGCCGGTAACAATCTGAAACATCTCTGGCGGCAACCCTGCCTCATATAGTATATCAGCCAATGTTATGGCAGTAAGAGGTGTGAGCTCGGTTGGCTTACATACCATGCAGTTATTTGTCGCAATAGATGGAGCTATCTTGTGACTGACCATGTTTAGCGGATGGTTAAAGGGCGTTATTGCACTAATCGAGCGTACAGGTTCTCGCTTAGTAAAAATTTTCCGCTCTTTGCCATTATGCGTCAAATCACATGAAAAGATTTGTCCGTCATCATTCATTGCTTGAGCTGCAGCGAATTGATAAACATCTTGTGCACGCTTCGTCTCATAAATTGCATGCTGATGACAAATTCCCAATTCTAAAGTTAGCCATTTGGCTAAATAATCCTGTTTCTCTGCTATTATTTCACCAGTTCTTTGAAGAATTTTACTGCGTTCATATCTACTAAGTGAAGGCTTATAATCTGCGGCTATTTTAAACGCTTTTGCCGCATGCTCTGAAGTACCAGCAGGTACAGTACCAACAACTTCGTTTGTATAGGGGTATTTGACTTCAATAACTTTCTCCGTAAAGACTTTTTCTCCACCGATACGCATTCCCTCATGACGTATATCGTTTTTTAACATTTACTATATTCCTCTATGACGCTGCTGCTTGTGTTGCGTAGAAAAACGCATCGAAATTTCTTAATTCCGGGGCATATGGAAGATCCATAACCTTATTTACAATAAATGGAACATCCTGCTCTGTTAAACCTCCATGAGATCGAAGTGGTTCTTTTAATGCTGCAAGATCATGTCGGTCTTCACTTGTACCTATGGTGAGGTTTTCAGTTGAAATCATAACGATGTCGCCAATCCGATCACCTGGCAAATCGTAAGTTTCAATTGCTTCATCTTTATCAATAACCTTGAGAATTTCTGGACAAGCAGCGATTTTATTTATTANGCCATTAANATCACAATTATCTGGTAAATACGCAGTTGCGAAAGAACCCAATGCGCCGTGATGTACCACATAGGGATCAGTTATTGGCAAAATNACTCTTGCTTTTCCTAGACCCAGCCACTCATCCATTTTATCTTGCATATAGATAACAGCTGGCTCTTTATTGTCATCATGTTTAGGCTTCATTCCGTGATCNGCTGTAACGACAATTGCAACATCAAATTTTTGCAGTTCACCTAAATAACGATCAAACATTGCGTAAAAGTCTTTAGCGCCCTGCTCTTGCGGAGAAAATTTATGCTGCACATAATCCGTTGTAGAAAGGTACATAATATCGGGCTTCATTTCGGTCAGTAACTTTATGCCAGCCGCAAAAACAAACTCAGATAACTCTGCAGAATAAACCTCTGGGACAGGCATACCCAGCCATTCGCTTGCATTTTCCACACCATTATTTGCGACAGATGTTTCATCCGCCCGCTCAGCTGAAAATGCTATTGCCCGCCCCTCATCAAATTTGAGACCAGCACTTAACAAGGCGCGTAGCTTATCTTTGGCAGTAACCATCGCCACACGCGCGCCTGCCTCATAAAATCTGGAGAAAACAGTCGGAGCTCTGAGGAAGCGAACATCATTCATCATCACCTCTTCCCCGGTATCGGGATCAAAGAGATAGTTACCACAAATCCCATGTACAGCAGGAGGGCGACCGGTAGCAATCGACAAATTGTTAGGGTTCGTAAAGCTTGGAATAACAGAATGCGCAATTCGATCAGTGCCAGTTTCTCGCATCATCTTTAAATTTGGCATTAATCCTTCAGCTATCGCCACATCTAAATACTCAGGTTCACAGCCGTCCAGGCAGATTGCAATAGCACATCTTTTTGGCATCGGATATGTTCGTTCATTAGCGATTACATGGGGTACTAGTGTCATTAAATTTCCCTTTTAACATAAGATTAAGACTGAAGTCGCTTTCTTTCATCCAAAGCTTAATAGGAGGCGAGGCATCGGATACTCCCATCTCTTGAAGGCTTTGTTTTGCTGCCTTAACAACTTTAAGCATAATTTGATCGTCCATTTGTCCAATACAACCAATTCTAAAACTGTCCACAACAGTTAATTTTCCAGGATAGATGATGAAGCCCTTTGATTTCATCAAATCATAAAACTGCGTAAAATCAAAACGCGGGTCTGCAGGACAAAAAAATGTGACAATTATTGGCGATAACCAGCGCTCACCCAAAAGAGCCTCAAATCCAATGGACCTCATCCCAGATACCAAAGTATTCTTATTTTTATTATATCTAGCACCGCGTCCGATTACCCCACCTTCTTTGCGATGCGCCTCAAGCGCTACTAGAAATGCAGCCAGAACATGTGTTGGTGGAGTATAACGCCATTGGCCAGTTTTATTCATGTGAGACCACTGGTCATGAAGATCTAAGCAAAGCGAATGACTATTTCCTTTCGCCGCTTCCAAAGCCGACTTTCGAGCTAGAATAAACCCGAAACCGGGTACGCCCTCGATACATTTGTTTGCAGAAGAAACGACGGCCTCATATTTTATTTTATTGGGTTCAATTGGAATAGCCCCAAATGCCGACATACTATCGACGAGTAACTTTCTACCTGCTTTATACGTAGCATTGGATATTTCTTCTATTGGATTTAGGATACCCGAACTTGTTTCACAATGGACTGCAACAACATGGGTAATGTCTTCATCAGCGTTAAGGATTTTAGAAACTTCCTCTCCGCGAGGCGGCAGATAGTCGCCTTTATCCAAAACAATATGTTCACGCTTGAGATAAGTTAAAGTTTTTGCTGCGCGCTGGCCATATGCACCATTCGATAAAACTAAAACCTTACCATTCTTTGGCACAAACGAACCTAACATTGCTTCAACAGAAAAAGATCCACTTCCTTGCATTGGAACACAATCAAAACTTTCGTGCCCGCTCCCTAACATTTCTATGAGCCTATCTCTCATTTGTTGGGTCATTCGTCGAAAATCACCATCCCAACTACCCCAGTCTTTCAGCATAGCTGCTTTAGCATCATAAGAAGTTGTCAGTGGCCCGGGGGTTAGCAAAAAAGGTTCCCCTAATCGGGGCGCTTCGATACTTGGCATTTTCAAAGACATAAAAATCTCCATTTTTTTCTATACTGACTATTACTTTTAAGGCATATATATGTAAAATTGATAATAATTATATTAATATAGGTAAAACTTATGAATAAAATATGGATAAAACTTGAGATATAGCCAATTACGAGCATTTCACTTCGTCGCGATTTACAACAGTTTTTCAATTGCAGCTGAAAAATTAAAAATCAGTCAACCAGCTGTCTCCGAGCAAGTAAAAAAATTAGAGCAGAGCTATGATACTCTTTTATTGCGTCGGCAAAATAAAAAAATTTCACTCACCGAGACCGGAGAAAAACTTGTTATTTTAACAAAACAGCTGTTCGAAGTAGAGCAACAAATTGAAGATTATATTTCAGAAACCGGACAAGATTTAAAAGGTAGTATTAGGATAATTGCTGACTCTGCATCACATGTCCTCAACATCTTAGCAGCTTTTCGAAAAAAATATCCAAACGTGAAGGTTATCCTACGGTCTGGGAATTCTGAAGAGGTTGAGAGGGCTCTGAGATCATTTAACGCAGAAATTGGAATAATGCCAAACTTAAGCAAAAAATTTGATATTGGCATGAAGTTTATCGGAAGTAGTAACATTATAGCATTTGGCCAGCCCGATTATCTAAAACCTCATAAGCCAATACTCAAAATGACAGATGTTAAACGGCTACCAATTATTTTTAGAGAAAAAGGGTCCACTACTCGACAAATCATTGAGGAGGAGGCAAAAAAGCAAGGTGTTCAGCTTCGACCTATAATAGAAGTAGAGGGTCGTGAGGCAATGCGGGAACTGGTGGCATCAGGTGCTGGAATAGGCTTTATATCTGAGGCAGAGTTCATCAATGATAGTAGGGTAGTTAAAGCTAACCTATACGGTAGCAATTTAATAATGAACGAGACTGTTGCTTTTCTTAAGCAGCGTGGCAACGTTCGTGTAATAAAGAATTTTTTATCATTGATAAATAGTCATATTTCAATGAATGTTTCGTAAAGTCTCAGACATTTTTCTGACTAAGCTTGGCATCCGCTTTCGCGCTACCCCAGAGAAACCAAGAACCAGTGCTGACCTCTTGATAGGCTTTAGGCAGTATACGGATAGTGGCAAACTTTCTATGCCATCATCCAATAAAGCCTTGTAGGCAAATTCATCATCTAAACCACTTTTCAAGTCAGCGATTATGTGCATTCCGGCATCACTACTCTTAAAACTTAAGAGATCAGAACAATCTTGGTTTAAACACTCAATAAGAGTATCCCGTCTGTCTCTGTAAAGGCGTCGCATCTTTCTGATATGCTCCGCAAAGCGCCCATCATTTATATATTGGGCAAGCGCAGCCGCTGTAATAGGTGAAGCATTTTGACCCAATAAATTCATCGCTTTTGCAAATGTTTCAATTAACCATTCGGGCACTACTACATACCCCAACCTAACGGCCGAACATAAAGCTTTTGAGAAGGTTCCAACGTAAAATACCCGACGCTCTTCATCTAATGCGCTTAAGGCCGGCAATGGTCGTCCTCGATATCTAAATTCACTATCGTAGTCATCTTCAATTATCCAGGAATTTTTGCTACTTGCAAATTTCAACAAAGCTAGCCTACGTGCCAAACTCATCGTTATACCTAATGGATGTTGATGGGAGGGCGTTGCAAAAATTAATTTTGGAAGTTCAAAATTATTTTTGGCGTAGTCTAAATTAAGACCCTCAGAGTCAATTGGTACGGGCATAACGCTTGCACCCATTGCTTTCATCACATCTCGCCCGGCAATATGACCTGGATTTTCATACCAAACAGTATCTCCAGCTTTTAAGAGTGCAAATGAGATTAGAACAAAAGCTTGCTGAGCACCGGAAGTTATTACTATTTGCTCAGCATCTACTCTGAGACCTCTAGCATCAGCGAGATGCTGAGCTATGGATTTTCTTAGATCCTTTGACCCATTTAAGCTCCCATAGCCTAAATTATATCGGTCGCTTTGAGACATCGCATTAAATATATATTTATTCCAACTTTTTATTGGGAACTTGTCAAGCGCAGGCAATCCAGGTCTGAACGGCGCAGTTTCACCATATCTAATAGTAGCTCGAGATAAGTTAATAGGATCAACCCGATCAGGCAGCTTTCCTTCTACATCGGCGGGTTTGATCATAACCGCCTTTAATTTTTTATAGTTAAAAAGTTCGAGATCTTCACTTACATAGGTTCCAGAACCAGTTTTAGATTTTAAATACCCTTCTGCCAGTAATTGTTCATAAACTGATTTTACTGTTATTCGAGAAATACCCAAATCCTCAGCTAACTCTCGTGAGGATGGTAACTTTTGTTTGGGCTTTAACATACCATCAAGTATTGAGCTTCTAAGGAAGTTTTCTAACTGTTTATATAAGGGAACCTTTAAATTTCTATCGATTTCTACAGTCGATAAAAGTGCTCCACTTGCTGACTTAGGCATAAATAATCTCTAATTGGGTATAAATTAGGTAAAAATTGGGTATACATATTAAACCCACTTTATTGTATGCCCTCTCGTATGGAAACCCATTTCTGAGGATTTGAGAAGTTTCTAAAGTTTTTGAGGCAAATGGGAATTGTGTTATGTTTGAAAATTTTAGCCTATTTAAGCGAACTAGTGAGTTAGAAAGTAAAATAGATCAGTTTTTTGAAAAACTTGCGGAAGCTTCTGTAATTTACCGACTGGCCGTACGGGGTTACCTGCGTGAAGGGGCTTCTGAAGAATTTAAAGAGCGTTTAGACACAGTTGGAGAATTAGAAACACAAGCGGATAGTTTGCGTCGCGATATAGAGCAAAAACTATATAAAAACATTCTTATTCCAGACTCTCGAGGAGATGTACTTGGATTAATTGAAACTGCTGATGATGTTCTAACATTATTCCAAAGTTCACTTTGGGCTTTTTACATCGAAAAGCCTTTAATTCATGATCAGTTTGCCAATGGGTTTAAACGTTTAACAAATATGGTAATTAAAGCAGTTGACGAGTTAGCGCTTAGTTGTCACGCCTTTTTCAGAAATCCCCATGCTGTTCCAGCTCACAATTCAAAAGTCACACTTTACGAGAAAGAAGCAGATAAAATCAGTAGTGAGTTAAAAGTGAAAATTTTCGAGTCAAAGATTAAGTTAGTAGAAAAATTACATCTCAGAGATTTCGTAAATGGCATAGACGGAATTGCAGATCATGCTGAAGATGTGGCGGATAGGCTCTCTATTTACGCAATTAAACGATTGACGTAATTGTGATTGACCCAGTTATTTTATTGTTTTTGTCCAGCGGCCTATTCTTAGGATGGGCACTTGGAGCTAACGATGCAGCCAATGTCTTTGGGACTGCAGTTGGAACACGAATGGTCAGCTGGCGTAATGCTGCAATAATCTGTTCAATTTTTGTAATACTTGGCGCTGTTATTTCTGGCGCCGGCACATCCCAAACATTAGGTAAATTGGGAGCTATTACAGCCCTACCAGGTGCTTTCATGACTGCACTCTCTGCTGGGTTTTCGGTTTTTGTAATGACCAAATCGGGTCTTCCAGTATCAACCTCTCAAGCCATTGTTGGCGCTATTATTGGTTGGAATTTTTTTTCTAACCAGGCAACTGACACATCAACATTAGCAAAAATTTTGAGCACTTGGATCATTTGCCCACTATTAGCTGCAGTTATAGCAATAGTGATTTTGAAGATATCAAAGTACTTTGGAAGAAAAATGAACTTAAGTTTAATTCGCTTAGATGCTTATAAAAGAATTGCACTCATTTTTGCTGGCGCTTTAGGTGCCTATTCACTTGGCGCCAATAATATAGCAAACGTCATAGGTGTTTTCATTCCCGTACAGCCTTTAGCCGAATTAAAACTTGGATCATTCAGTTTTTCATCAACCCAACAATTATTTTTACTTGGAGGCTTAGCCATTGCATTGGGCGTATGTACTTATTCCAAAAAAGTTATGCTAACTGTCGGGAGCGATTTAGGTCAGCTTTCATCGACATCTGCTCTAGTTGCTGTAATTTCACATTCTATTGTTTTGTTCCTTTTTGCCTCGCAAGGGCTTGAGGCTTTGCTCTCAAGGTACGGACTTCCAACAATACCACTGGTACCAGTTTCAAGCTCACAAGCGGTCGTAGGCGCAATCGTTGGCATCTCTATCTTGCAGGGTATTACCGCTGTTAAATGGAATGTTTTAGGAAAAATAATAGTAGGCTGGATAGTTACACCAATTTTTGCAGGTATAGTGTGTTTTATAGGCTTGTTTTTTTTACAAAATGTTTTCAGTCTCAGTGTAATCTAACAAAAACTTTTTCACAGATAAATTGGGCTTAATAAATTTTCCTAAATGGGTCTATATACTACACCCATTAACGCTAGATATATCTTAAATAAATACTAGCTTTGGCACTATTTTGATCCAAAGCATAACTTTAGTAAATGAAAACTACAGGTTGCGTTTATGGTGATGATAGAAAACTACGCTTATCCTAACGGATTAAAATTATTATCAAGTTGGCAGTCGGGCGATCCGAAAAGTCGAGAGACCATGAAGGAAATTTTTGATGCCGCGATTCAAGGCGAGTTTGACCAAAATTTTTCAGTTCTGGCACCAAATGATGAAATACATTCTACAGCATCCGTTCATATGCTTGCCCTATCAGTTCTACATGACCTTTATGGAGTCCAATCAAAGGAATACTACTGCACTGATCCATATAGGTATGTTCGTGCAAATCTGACTGTAGGTAGATTGCTGGGCGTAAAGAAACTTTACATGACTTGGGCACTTTATGCTTTTAGCTGTGAAGCAGTTGGCCAAAAAATGATGTACCCNGATAAATTCCCACCGGGATCAGATCCTGATGAACCNCTAATAAATAAAGAAAATTGTTTTTTGCTAGATACGCCAGACTTTACTTCTGGAATACCCAAAATTGTAGATGATATTTTAAGGGTGACTGAAGAATTGACTGGTATGGAGCCATTGTTGCAAATATCGGCACCATATAGTTTAGCTGCNGATATTTACGGTCAAGAACCCCTACTTGCCGATGTTGTTAATGATCCAGAACATGTAAACAAATTATTGGATCACTTAGCGGACCGAATTCTAATACCATGGATAGAACACCATTTGGCTGTATTTCCTAATGGGTGGGTTGAACTATCTGATGCCTCTGGTTCTCCATTTTTTATTGGCCCGGAAAATTGTAAGACTATGTCGATTAGGTCAATACAACGAATGGATAACGGAAACTTGTGGAATGATAGAGTATTTGACTGTAACTATCGAGGCGATCATGTTGCTAATGTTGCAAAAAAAGCCAGAGGGTCACGCCGTAAGTCAAGTGGATCTAACAGTATTTCAAAAGTAGATCTTGAGGAATTAACCGAAATTAAATTCAGCGTTTGCAGAAAATTCATGATGCGGCTGGAGGCTGATAAAGTTGACGTTAGTTTCTATAAAAACCAGTCTCTCATGAGGAATATACCTCTCACGACGGGTATTGGATCAGCAGAGGTTGATAGGAACAGCATTGAGGACCTAGAATTGGCAAAAACACTTCTCAGTTCAGCAGCAGCAGCATATGTGGCAGCAATTCGGGAGGTTTGCGAAGGTATAGAACTTCCTAAAAATAATTTTGTAAATGAACCTTGGCCAAGTCACTTATATTTTGAAGACGTAAATGGTGAGACACAATTTGAATTAGTTGAACTAATCCTGAAGGAAGTTTACCGGCAACCAAAATTTAAGAAAAAATTATCTTGGCACTCCTAAATCAATCTCAAGGTTTAATAAAAAATTGATCGGCTGCACGATTTTCTCCTAATGTCTCTCGGCAAACAGTGGTGAAAGTATCTATCAACTTCGTGGGTATGGCCCT
>JGI24820J26691_1000259_pt1 | contig 15572 bp, 15 predicted proteins | sample METZYME_5_50m_FD_26691 | JGI IMG/M metagenome (IMG submission 26691) | reverse complement strand
TTTCAAATTAAGTAAAACAGTGAATTATTCTATTAATTTTTTTCTTGCTTGTTTAGTATTAATTATTAATGGATGTAATAATCCAACTGAGAGTTCTAATGAAAAATTAGATAGATCTGAGGATAAAGACATCAATTTAAAAGATAAAAAGATACCTTCAAAACAAAAAATTGAGGAAGAATTTAAGTTAACAGATGAAAATGTAATAGACTTTCTTTTTGAATACGAAAAAAATAACAAAGAGAATAAAGTAAGAATATATACTAACTTCGGTAACATTGAAATATTGTTGTTCTCAAACACACCTTATCACAGATCAAATTTTATTTACCTGACAAAAAAAAATTATTTTGAGGGGACACAATTTTACAGAGTTGTAAATGATTTTGTTATTCAAGCTGGAAATAGTGATAACAGAAAAATTTCCCTAAAAAGACAAAGAATTGGAAAGTATCTTTTGCCAAACGATTTTAACAAGGGACACACTCATAAAAGGGGAATGGTAAGTATGCCAAGTAGCTCAATTGACAACCCCTATAAAATGGCATCACCCTATGAATTTTTTATAGTTCAGAAAAAAGATGGAGCCCATCATTTAGATGGAAACTATACAATTTTTGGAACTGTTATTAATGGAATGGAAATTGTTGATATTATTGCTGATTTACCAACAGATGAAAGAGACTGGCCATTAAATAATGTTTACATCAACAAAATTGAAATAATCAATTAACCCATAAAAGGATATTTGAAGTCTTTTGGTGGGACAAAAACTTCTTTAATTAATCTTGGTGAAACCCATCTTAAAAGATTTAAATATGATCCTGCTTTGTCATTTGTTCCAGATCCTCTAGCACCACCAAATGGTTGTTGACCAACTACTGCTCCAGTACATTTATCATTTATGTAGAAATTACCAGCACAATTTTTTAATTTTTTCACCGCATCACTAAGTATATATCGGTCTTCACAAAACACTGCACCAGTTAAAGCATATTCAGAAGTTTCGTCAACAATCTTTAATGTTTCATCCCATTTATTATTATCATATTCATAGATTGTAACCACTGGTCCAAATAATTCTGTCTCCATAGAAAAGTATTTTGGATTTGATGTTTTAATTACTGTAGGTTCTATGAAATATCCTTTTGTTTTATCATAACCACCACCAATAATTACTTCTGCATCCTTATCAGATTTTGCATTTTCAATTGCATTAACAAGTTTATCAAAAGATGCCTCATGGATTACGGCGGTCATAAAATTTTTAAAATCCTCAGGACTACCCATTTTAATTTTTGCAATTTCAGATTCTAATTTGCTAAAAAATTTTTTTGANATTGATGAGGGTACATATACTCTTGATGCGGCTGAACACTTTTGGCCCTGAAATTCAAAAGCTCCTCTAATCACTGCTGTAACAAATTCATCTACATCTGCAGATTCATGACCAATAATAAAATCTTTACCTCCAGTTTCACCAACAATTCTAGGATATGAATTATAATTTTCAATATTGCCGCCTATTTTTTTCCATAAACCTTTAAAAACTGATGTAGACCCTGTAAAATGAATACCTGCAAAATGTTTTGATTCAAGAATGGTGTTAGTTATCATTTCGGGATCACCATAAACAGCGTTAATGACTCCATCTGGAAGTCCNGCCTCTCTAAANACGTCTATAACAATCTTAGCTGAAAATATTTGGTGATCACTTGGTTTCCAAACAACTGTATTTCCCATCATTGCAGCACTGCCAGGAAGATTACCTGAGATAGCAGTAAAATTAAAAGGAGTAACTGCATAAACAAATCCTTCAAGTGGTCTGTATCCTAATCTATTCCATACACCTGAGTCGGATTTTGGTTGTTGACTATATATGTGTTGCATGCTATNAACATTAAATTTTAAAAAGTCAACTAACTCACATGCAGCATCAATCTCAGCTTGAAATATTGTTTTTGACTGAGCTAGCATGGTTGCTGCGTTAATTCTATCTCTAAATGGACCCGCAACAAGNTCTGCAGCTTTAAGAAATATTGCTGCTCTTTCTTCCCATCTCATTTCAGCCCATTTTTCTTTCGCATCTAAAGCAGATTTTATGGCCATTTCAACATGTTTTTTCTCAGCTAAATGGTATTTACCAAGTATATGTTTATGATCATGTGGAGGAGACATGTTAGATGTCTTAGAACTTTCAATAAACTTCCCTCCAATCCACATTTTAACATCTGTAGTTGAATCCTTGAGATTTTTGTATGTTGCTAAAACTGAATCTTTCTCAGGACTATTTGGCTTGTAATTTTTAATAGGTTCATTTATTGGTTCTGGAACATTAACAATAGAGTTATTCATAACATAATTTTTGGTTATCTAAATTAGTTTAAATTGATAATAATTTTAATAAAAATACTTTTTTTTCTTAACGTGTTATTATTAAATTTGCGACATAAAATTATTAATAATTGATGTCTAAAGACATAAGCATTAAATATGGTGCTAACCTAAATCTTAAAGGACTTGCTTCAACGGAACTTGAAGTCGCTAAAAAGAGCCTCAATTATGCTCTTAATCCNGATGACTTCTTCGGTTTAATTCCACGTATGCTTGTTAAAGAAGGAGATAAAGTTTCTCTTGGTCAACCAATTTTTCACGATAAAAATGATGAATCTATAAAAATAGTTTCACCGGTTAGTGGAAAAATTCTTGAGATAGTGAGAGGTGCCAAAAGAAAAATCCTAAATATTATAATTAACAAAGAAGGTGATAGAATTGTCAATTTTAAAATACCAAACCTTTCAAGTATTAGTAAGGATAAAATTCTGCAACTTCTTGTTGATTCAGGATCTCTTGCTTTTATAAGACAGAGACCATACAACATAATTGCTAGACCAAATAGACCTCCAAAATCTATTTTTGTTTCGATTCACTCTACTGCACCATATGCTGCTGATTATGATTTTATTTTGAAAAAAAGAATGGATGAATTTCAAAATGGTGTTAATGTGATGAGCAAACTGATNGGTAAGCCAATTAANCTTTCAATTTCACATAATTGTGATAGTGATTTTTCTATTTTAAATAATGTAGATATATATAAAATTAAAGGAGCTCATCCNTCTGGAAATGAAAGCTTTCAGATTAATCGAATTGATCCATTAAACTCTGGCGAAATAATCTGGGTAATTAAACCAGANGATCTTGCAAATATTGGATCTTTTTTTATGACAGGAATTTTTAATCCTAAAAGAACTGTCGCTGTGTCCGGAGACTCTTTGAGATCACCAAAGTATTATGATACTATTATAGGNTCATCTATTTCTTCTTTAATTGATTCAAAAGAACTATCTAGTGTAGAAGATTATAGATTTATAAATGGTGACCCTCTCTCTGGATCTAAAGTTGAATATTCAGATTTTTTAGGATTTTACAATAACACTTTAAGTGTCATCAAGGAAGGCAATCAGTTCAGAATGTTAGGATGGCTTCCTTTTATGTATAATTCAATTCCTAGTTTCTCTAAAACTTCATTATCATGGTTGCTAGGGGGTGAAAAAAAAGTCAATACAAATCTTAATGGAGAGGAAAGAGCAATAGTTGTAACTGGAGAAATGGAAAAATATTTTCCGATGGATATTTTTCCCATGCAATTAATTAAAGCGTGTATGAGAGGAGATATTGAAAAAATGGAATCTTTAGGCATCTATGAAGTTNTCCCAGAAGATTTTGGTTTAGTTGATTTTTCTTGTACTTCAAAAATTGAAGCTCAAGAAATAGTCAAAAGTGGAATTGAAGTAATGTTAAAAGAAGTAGGCTAATGGATTTTATAAGAAAACAAGTTGATGTACTTAAAAAACCTTTCNCAAAGGGAGGTAAATTAGAGAAATTATACCCTGCATTTAATGCATTTGAGACTATGCTCTTTGTCCCTGATCACATTACCTCAAAAGGTTCTCATATTCGTGATGGTGTTGATTTAAAAAGAACAATGATAACAGTAATAATAGCTCTTGTTCCTGCNCTTTTNTATGGTATGTATAANACAGGATACCAATATTATATTCAAACTAATATTGAATTTACTTTTTTTGATGCTGTTCTTCACGGTGCCTANAAAATTTTCCCAATGATCGCTGTTTCNTATGCTGTTGGTTTAGCAATTGAATTTGCATTTGCAGTTTACAGAAACCATCCGGTNAATGAAGGGTATTTAGTTACAGGACTTCTTATACCAATGATAATGCCGATTGACATGCCTCTTTGGATGCTAGCAATATCAGTTATTTTTGCAGTATTAATTGCCAAAGAAGCTTTTGGTGGAACAGGAATGAATATTTTAAATCCTGCTCTGACTGCAAGAGCTTTTGCATTTTTTGCCTATCCCACATTTATGTCTGGTGACAAAGTTTGGGTTTCTGAGGCAACTAATGTTGATGGGATTTCTGGTGAAACTATNTTAGGAACATTAGCTGCTAATGGAGAAGTTGCATATTCATCCGCTAGTATGTTTATGGGTTCAATTCCTGGATCTGTTGCAGAGACCTCTGTTTTCTTTGTTTTGATTGGAGCTTTGCTTTTAATCATTACTGGAGTTGGTAGTTGGAGAATTATGTTAAGTGGAGTAATTGGAGCTTCTGTAGTTGGAATTTTATTTAATCTTTGGGGGGCAAATTCCCTCATGAGTTTTGAGTGGTATAATCACCTTTTAGTAGGAGGTTTTGCTTTTGGTATTGTTTTTATGGCTACCGATCCCGTCTCTGCAGCTCAAACAACAAAAGGAAAATGGATATATGGATTTCTAGTTGGGGTATTCTGTATACTTATTAGGGTATTCAATCCTGCCTATCCAGAAGGGGTAATGCTAGCAATCCTATTAATGAATGTTTTTGCACCATTGATAGATCACTACGTAATAGAATCCAATGTAAGCATGAGAAGAAAAAGATGGCAAGGTGTTAAATTAGAAACAACGTAATGAATAGAGAGTCAAATAAACATACGTATATTTTTGCTGCTATTATGGTTGTCTCTGTAGCTTCAGTATTGTCGTTTACATCTGAGTCATTAAAAGATCTTCAGAATTCAAACATAAAAAAAGAGAAGATGCAAAATATCCTCTCATCTGTTGGAATCAATGTTAGTAGAGATGAATCAGAATCACTATATGGTGATTATGTAAAAGAAGAGCTTTCATTAAAGTCTGATGGATCCGTTGATGATCAAGTAAATGCNTTTAATATTAATCTTGCACTTGAAGTAAAAAAAGATAAAGATATTCAAAGATTTCCCTTGTACATAGCTAATGTTGAAAATCAAAAATTTTATGTAATACCCTTAAGAGGAGCAGGTCTATGGGCAGAAATATGGGGTTACATTGCTCTTAAGGACGATATTAATACAATAAAAGGAGTCTCCTTTGATCATAAGTCAGAAACTGCTGGACTTGGTGCAGAAATAACTGAGGATTGGTTTATCGACAGTTTTAATGATGAAAAAATTAAAGATTCAGAAGGAAATTTTGTTGGAGTATATCTTACGAAAACAAATAATGACCCTGGCAACTCAGACAAAATGGATAATGAAATTGATGCAATATCAGGAGCAACAATTACTGGTGATGGTGTATCTGACATGATTATCGAAAGAATAGAAAATTACTTACCATATTTTAACAGTTTAAATAATGAGTAAAGAAAAAGAACCTTTATTTTCAAAAAAGAATAGAGCACTACTTACTGATCCTCTCGACGATGATAACCCTATTACAGTTCAGGTTCTTGGTATATGCTCAGCACTAGCGATTACTGTTAAGCTTGAACCTGCTGTTGTTATGACACTTTCAGTAATTTTTGTTATGGCAGCAGGAAATGTAATTGTCTCTATTTTAAGAAATGTTATACCAACAAGAATTAGAATTATTGTGCAGCTTTTAGTTGTAGCAACATTAGTTGCACTTGTTGATCAATTTTTAAAAGCATATGCTTATGATGTTAGTAAACAGTTAGCAATTTTTATTGGACTAATAATTACTAACTGTATAATTATGGGAAGATTTGAGGCTTTTGCACTTGGTAATGGAGTATGGAAATCTTTTCTAGATGGAGTTGGAAATGCTGCTGGATATGGATGGATTTTAATTGTAGTTGCTTTTGTAAGAGAACTATTTGGTTCAGGGGAGTTATGGGGAGTTCCTGTTATACCACAGTTTGTATATGAACTAGGTTATGAAGATAATGGGCTTATGCTTCTTTCTCCTATGGCATTAATTGTTGTTGGTATATATATATGGATTCAGAGATATTATAACAGAAAACTAATAGAGAACGATTAAATGGAAGATCTTGTTAATTTATTTGTAAAGAGCATATTCATTGAGAATATGGTATTCGCATATTTTCTTGGTATGTGTTCATATCTAGCAGTTTCAAAAACAGTTAAAACAGCTGATGGATTGGGTAAAGCTGTAATATTTGTTTTGACAATCTCTGTCCCAATTAATTATTTAATTGATCAATATTTGTTAGCTCCAGGAGCCCTTACATGGATAGGACCTCAATTTCAAGATGTAAATTTATCCTTTTTAACATTTATAATGTTTATAGCTGTTATTGCATCAATGGTCCAATTAGTTGAAATGATTGTCGAAAAAGTATCTCCTACTCTATANGGAAGTTTAGGAATATTTCTACCACTTATCGCTGTTAATTGTGCAATACTTGGTGGCTCACTCTTCATGCAACAAAAAGACTTTGTAAATACTTTTGAGTCTGCTGTTTATGGTTTTGGTTCTGGAATTGGCTGGTATTTGGCAATAGTTGCAATAGCTGCAATTAGGGAAAAAATTACGTATTCTAATATTCCAGATCCATTAAGAGGTCTTGGAATAACTTTTATAATTACTGGTCTAATGGCTCTTGGTTTTATGAGTTTTATGGGTATTAAAATTTAAAATAATGGATATAAATGTAATAATTGCAAGTACAGTTGGTCTTTTTGTAATAACTCTTCTTTTAGTTACTATGCTTCTAGTTGCAAAAGAGAAACTGTTACCATCTGGTCCTGTAAAACTTGTAATAAATGGTGAAAAAGATGTTGAAGTTAGCTCTGGTGACACATTACTAACTACTCTTGGGAATAATAAAATATTTCTTCCATCTGCATGTGGTGGTGGTGGAACATGTGTTCAATGTAGATGCCAAGTATTAGAAGGTGGTGGTGAAATATTACCAACNGAAGAACCTCATTTCACTAGAAAAGAAATATCTGAAGGCTGGAGACTNGGATGTCAAGTAAAAGTAAAACAGGATATGAAAATAGAAGTTCCTGAAGAAGTCTTTGGTATAAAAAAATGGCAAGCTAAGGTCAAAAGTAATTATAATGTTGCCTCGTTTATCAAAGAGTTTGTTATAGAAATTCCTGAAGAAATGGATTATAAAGCTGGGGGGTATATTCAAATAGAAATCCCAGAGTGTGATATTAATTATGAGGATATAGATATAACATCTCATCCAAAAGAACATCCGGATGATCCTCAAAAATTCAAACTTGAATGGGATAATTTTAACCTATGGCCTTTGAATATGAAAAATAATGAAACTGTTGAACGAGCTTATTCAATGGCATCTTATCCAGCTGAGGGAAGGGAAATAATGTTAAACGTTAGAATTGCAACACCACCATGGGATGGTAAAAAAAATGATTGGATGTCTGTAAATCCTGGTATTGCTTCTTCTTATATTTTTTCAAAAAAACCTGGAGATACAGTTACAATTTCTGGACCTTATGGAGAATTCTTTATTAATGACTCAGATGCAGAAATGCTTTATGTTGGTGGAGGTGCCGGAATGGCTCCAATGAGATCTCATCTATATGAACTATTTAGAACTATCAAGACAGGTAGAAAAGTTACTTTCTGGTATGGTGGTAGATCTAAAAGAGAACTTTTCTACGTCGATCATTTTAGGGCTCTAGAAAAAGATTATCCAAATTTTAAATTTTATATCGCTTTATCAGAACCTCTAGAGGAGGATAATTGGAAAGTTAAAGATTCACTCGAAGGAGATGGTGATGGTTTTGTCGGATTTATACATCAAGTAGTAATCGATAACTATCTGTCTAAACATGATTCACCTGAGGATATAGAGGTTTATTTCTGTGGGCCTCCTTTAATGAATCAAGCTGTTGAAAAAATGGCTGAAGATTTTGGTGTCCCACCTGAGAATGTCAGGTTTGATGACTTTGGTGGTTGATGAATATTTTATTTAAAATAATTTCTATTCTATCATTATTACTTGTTAGTTGTAATAATGAATCATCAAATTACATTAGGATTCAAGGTGATGCGCTTGGAACCACTTATAATGTAATAGTTCAATCTAAGTCTAATTCCAATCAGATTAAACAAAGTATTGATTCGATTTTTGAGGTTGTAAATAACTCAATGTCAACATATAGATCTAATTCAATAATATCTAGAGTTAATCAATCTCAAAATCCAGTTAAAGTTGACAGCCATTTTATTGAAGTTTTTAATAAATCTAAAGAGATATGGAAACTCTCAAGTGGATATTTTGATCCTACAGCTGGTTCTATTGTCAATTTATATGGAATGGGCCCAGATAGTAATATACAGACAATTAATAAATATAAAATTGACAGTGTTATGCAATATGTAGGTTTAGATAAAGTATACCTAGACCAAAAAAATAATATAGTCAAAGCTAAAAGAGACGTTTATATTGATTTTAATGCAATTGCTAAAGGTTATTCTGTAGATTTAATTAAAGAATTATTATTGAGTATAAAATCAGAGAATTTTCTAATTGAGGTTGGGGGAGAATTAACAACTATGGGTGTAAATGAAAAAAACAAAAAATGGAAAGTTGCAATCCAAAATCCTATTGATTTGAGTAGTTTTTATTCGGAAATTACACTTGATGAAATGTCATTAGCAACTTCTGGCAACTATAGGAAATTTAGGGTTGATTCAGAAACTGGTCTTAGATATGCTCACATTGTTAACCCAATTAACGGTGAGTCAATGTCAAATAATATTTTAAGTGCATCAGTAATCACCAGATCTTGTATTGAAGCTGACGCATGGGCAACCAGTTTAATGTTAATGGACACAACAAAAGCCATAGAAGTAATAAATAATATTGCAGATACAGAAGTTCTAATATTGACTGCAATGAATGATCAGATTATACCCGTCAAATCTGATGGCTGGGATTTAATTACTAGGTAACTTTTTTGCAATTGGTATTAAATCATTTTTCATTAAACCATATTTTATAATTAAATCTTTTGAAATTTTTTTTGAATAGTTAATCATTTGAACTTTAAATCCTGACTGCTCAACTCTATCTTTGAAATCCAATCCATACTCTCTTACATGGTCATATTGTCCAAAATATTTTTCTCTTTGAATTTTTGACTTTATTGTTGAATCTTCAAATGTCTTTTCTCTTCTTACATTTATAGGTACTTGTAAAATTGATATACCATTATACTTTAAAACTCTATAAATCTCATTTAATGCTGATTTATCATCTTTTATATGTTCAAGTACATGATTGCAAATAATCAAGTCAAATGATTCATCTTTAAAATTCGTAGATGTTAAATCTCCTTTGATATCTGCAATTGGAGAATTTAAGTCAAAAGTCAAGTAGTCCCAATTTTTTAATTTTTTAAATTTTTTATAAAAAACTTGTTCAGGAGCAACATGTAAGACTTTTAAACTTGAATTTAAAAAATTTGTTTCATTATCAAGATACAACCATAGAAGTCTATGTCTTTCAAGTGATAAGGTGCCAGGACATAGAGCATTTTTCCTGATTCTTTTATACCCATATGATAGAAATTTTGAATAATTACTATTATCAATTGGATCTGTATATCTTTTTCCGTGAAATATTATCCTGAGTATCGGTGTTATTAAAAAGCTATATTTTATTAAAAATTTCCTTGGCAGGAATTTCAAAATATACTTCATAAATCAAAAAAATTTTTAAACTGTCTTTCTTCATTGGAATCTATCCCAAGTTCATCATAAATAAAATCAAATGTAGATAGAATTTCAGGTTCTCCATTTATTATAGCAATATTATGCTCAAAATGGGCACTTTCCAATCCATCTTGGGTTACAAATGTCCAGCCATCATCTTCTAATCTAATCTTTTCTGTACCCATATTTATCATAGGCTCAATTGCTAAAACTAATCCATCTTTTAAAATTTTACCAGTTCCTGATTTACCATAATTTGGAATTTCAGGTTCTTCATGTAAGTTTTTTCCTAAACCATGACCAACTAATTCTCTAACTATTCCATAACCATGTTGATTAATATAATTTTGGATAGCACTTCCAATATCACCAACTCTATTATTAACTTGCATTTTCTCTATACCAATGTATAAAGACTCTTTTGTAACATTTAGTAATTTTTCAATTTTCTCGGAAACATCACCAACCTTAAACGTATACGCATGATCACCATAGTATCCATCTTTAATTACTCCACAGTCTACAGATATTATATCTCCATTATTTAGTGGTTTGCTACTAGGAATTCCATGGACAACCTGGTCATTTACACTTACACATAATGTATTGGGAAAGTTGTTGTAACCTTTAAATCCAGGTTTTGCATCATTATCAAGAATAAATTCCTCTGCGATTTTATCAAGATATAATGAGTCTACTCCTGGTTTGATTTCTCGTGCCATTAAGCCCAAAGTTTTAGATACTAATTGAGCACTTTCTCGAATTTTATTTATTTCTTCGATTTGTTTTAATATCATTCTGAATAATATACGTTTTTGTACCCCATCTTATTTATTATTTTAAAAATATCCTTTTCTAAATTTTCATAAGGAAATTCAACTATTCTGTTTTCTTCATTCGAATTTTTTAGAAAGATAAAAGTGGGAGTATTTGTTATGTTTTTGCCAACTTCAAGTCCATTTGATGTCTTCTTTTTAGAATTCAATAAAATTATCTTGAGATTTTCACTAGGAAAATTCAATGAATTTAAAATTTTTAAAAATCTTGGGACTTCTCTTTCACTATCATGACACTTAGTATTCATAAAAATTTCGATATTATATTCATTTAATTTTGAGAAATCTTTATTTGAAGTGATATCATCTACTATATATGATTCATAATTTTTTTGAAACCAAGTAGTTTTTGGTGAATTAAATAAATAATCAGTATCAACCTCTCCCTCTATAGCTTGGTAATTATTACTTGAAGTACAAGCTGTAATTAAAATAGCAAGAAAATAAAATATATTTTTCAATTTATTAAAGATTTTCCACTCATTTCATCTGGTCTTTCAATACCCATAATATCCAAAATTGTGGGTGCTACATCAGCTAATATTCCATTATTTATATTATGAGTATTCGAGTTAACAATAATTATTGGAACAGGGTTTACTGTATGTGATGTATTTTCTGAACCATCACTATTTATCATTTTTTCACAATTACCATGGTCAGCAATGATAATAGTTACATACTTATTCAAATTTGCTACATCAACTATTTCTCCAAGAAATTTATCAACTGATTCACATGCTTTAATTGCTGCTTTAAAATTACCGGTATGTCCAACCATATCTGGGTTTGCAAAGTTTAAACAAATAAATCCAAACTTATTTTTTTTAATCTCAGCTATTACATTTTGGGTAACTTCCTCAGCACTCATTTCAGGTTTTAAATCATATGTTGCAACTTTTGGAGAAGGGCAAAGAATTCGTTCTTCACCTGAGAATGATTCCTCAATGCCGCCATTAAAAAAATATGTGACATGTGGATACTTTTCTGTTTCAGCAATTCTTAATTGGGGGATACCATTCTTTGATAGTAATTCACCTAAAGTATTTTTTAAAATAATTTTTTTAAAAAGAGGTTTAGCAACACTAAAAGTTTCATCATAATTTGTAAGCGTATAAAAATTCTTAGTTACTGATTTCATTCCAAAATCTGTAAGGTCCTTTTCACTCATTGCTGATGTAAGTTGCCTCCCTCTGTCTGATCGATAATTAAAGAAAATTACTATATCATCATAATTAAATCTATGAATAATATTACCATTATTATCAGCTTTAATGATTGGTTCTATAAATTCATCTGTTATATTATTTTTATACGATTGTTTTAGTTCATCACAAAGGTTATTTGTTTTTTTCCCAACTCCATTACAGATTAAATCATATGCTTTTTTAATTCTTTCCCATCGGTTATCTCTATCCATTGAAAAGTACCTGCCTATTATTGTTGCTAGTCTTCCACCATTTTTTTCACAGAATTTTTCTAAGGAATCAATAAACTTAATTCCTGATCTTGGATCAACATCTCTTCCATCTGTAAACCCATGAATAAAAATTTTTTCTTTCACTTCGTTTAAAGAAATTATAATCTCCTTTAGGTGATCAATATGAGAGTGGACTCCACCATCTGAGATAAGGCCAATTAAATGAATATTAGATGATCTGTTTTTTGAGTGTGAAATAATTTCTTTAAGTTCTTTCAATTTATGGAATTGACCATTCTTAATTGATTTATCAATTCGAAGTAAATCTTGAAGAACTATTCTTCCAGAACCAATATTCATATGGCCTACCTCGCTATTACCCATTTGTCCATATGGAAGTCCTACTTTCTCACCATGAGTAAGTAAATAATTAAATGGATTTTTATCTTTTAAAAAATTATAATTAGGAGTTTTAGCAATATCAGGAGCGGAGGCCTTCTCGTCGGATGCTATACCCCAGCCATCAAGAATTAATAATAAAACTTTATTACTCAATTTTTTATTTAAAGATACAAATATCATCAAGTAGATTTGTTAATATGATTAGGAAAAAATATATTGTTATTTAATTATGCCAGAAGGAATAGTATATAAATCAACTGGAAGTTGGTATTTAGTAAAATCAGAAAATAAATTTTTTGAATGCAGGATAAAAGGAAAGATAAGACTTAAAGATATTTCAACTACTAATCCAATAGCAGTTGGAGATGAAGTACAGTTTGAATTGGAAAGTGATAGTAAAGGAATTATCTCAGATATCTTGCCTAGATCAAACTACATCATAAGGAAATCAGTTAATCTTTCAAAACAATTTCATATAATAGCCTCTAATATCGATATTTCTGTTTTAGTAGTTACATTAAATAATCCCATTACATCAACAAATTTTATTGATAGATTTTTAGTTAGTTGTGAGGCATATGATATACCAGTAATAATTGCATTTAACAAAAAAGATATTTACATAGATAAAGATTCTATTGAAATAGAAAAATTAATTAATATGTATAAGTTAATAGGTTATAAATGCGAATTAATTTCTGCTAAATATGGTGATGGNGTAGATGAAATAATTAAATTAATAAGAAANAAAACNTGTATAATATCAGGTCACAGCGGAGTTGGAAAGTCAACACTTATTAATTCGATTTCTCCAAATTTGAAGCTTAAAACAAAAGAAATTTCTTCATCACATAAGCAAGGAAAACATACAACTACATATGCTGAAATGTTTGACTTAGATTCTGANATTAAAATTATTGATACTCCTGGCATNAGAGGCTTTGGACTCGTTGAAATTACAAAATATGAATTAGGGGATTTTTTTCCAGAATTTTTTGAGGCAAAGCAAAAATGTAAATTTAAAAATTGTTTACACTTAGATGAACCTGATTGTAATGTAAAAAATAATATAAAAAAAGGTCAAATATTTGAAAGTAGATATAATACATATCTAGATATGTTAAAAGATCAAAATATATATAGAAAGTCAGATGAAGGTAGTAATCCAGAGAGTTAAAGAGTCCAGTGTAGAAATTGATAATAAGATTAAAGCTGAAATCGGAAAAGGTCTTTTAATACTTATTGGAATTAGTCAAGATGACTCTAANACAGATGNAGAATGGCTAGTTAATAAGGTTCTTAACATTAGAATTTTTAATGATTCAGATGGAATCATGAATAAATCTGTAGTTGATATTCAAGGAGAGATTTTAATTATTTCTCAGTTTACATTAATGGCTTTAACTAAAAAGGGTAATAGACCATCTTATATAAAATCAGCTTCCCATGAAATTGCAATTCCACTATATGNCTATTTTATTGATTTACTTGAATCAAAAATAAAAAATGGAATAAAAAGTGGTGTTTTTGGTGCAGATATGAAAGTGAACCTAATAAATGATGGACCTGTAACGATAATAATTGATTCTAAGAATAAAGAATAATTAAATAATAAGAACTTCTTCCTTTAATTGAATATTAAAATTATTATTTATTGTTTCTTTGATTTCATTGGCAAAATCAAGTATTTCTTTTCCCGTTGCCTCACCATGATTAATTATAACAAGAGGTTGATTTTTGTAGACACCTACATTTTTATTTTTTATTTCTTTAAATCCAGATTTTTCAATTAACCAAGCTGCTGGAATTTTATAATTATTTGAATCAATTTTGAATGAAGGTAAATCTGGAAATTCTGACTTNATATTATTTAGTTTTGATAAATTAATTNTNGGGTTTTTAAAAAAGCTACCACAATTTCCAATTAATTTATGATCAGGTAGTTTAGATTGCCTAATTCTTATTACTTCATTAGAAATTTTTTTTAATGAAAGTTCTGATTTTGATAGTTTCTCTTTTAGATCCTGATACTCTATATTATAATTATGGTCTCCCTTTGTAAGCTTTAATTTAATTGATGTAATAATTACTTTGTCTTTNAGCTCATTCTTAAAAATTGAATTTCTGTAGCTAAACTTACATTCTGAATTGTTTAGCTCAAAATCTTCTAGTGAATCTAACATAATTCCTGAAGCACTATAAAAAACATCTTTTAATTCTACGCCATATGCTCCTATATTTTGAATAGGTGCGGCACCAACATTTCCTGGTATTAAGGATAAGTTTTCTATTCCACCATAATTATTCTCAATTGCCCATAGAACAAAATCATTCCAATTTTCACCGGAACAAACATCAATTAGTACTGAGTCATTGTCTTCTTTTAATACTCTTATCCCTTTATTTTTTATGTTAATAATTGCTCCATTATAACTCTTTGTAAAAAGTATGTTGCTTCCACCACCTAAAATTAGAATTTGATTCTTGTTATCAGATACAATATTTTTTAGCATTCTTATATCTTCAACCTCATAAATAACATCTGCCACTTCATTTACATTAAATGTATTGAACTTTTTTAGTGAAGCATTTCTTTTGATTCTCATGAATTATCCAATATATTCTTTCAATCCAATTTTGATAATATTAATTGCTCTCTTGATTTTTTCAGAGTTAAGAACAAATGCAATTCTTACTTCATCATTACCAATTTCATTCGAGCTGTAAAATCCAGATGCTGGAGCAAGCATTACACTTTCATTATTGATTGAAAAATCTGTAAGTAAAAACTTAGCAAATTCCTCAGCATTTTTAACTGGAAGTTTAATAATAGAATAAAATGCGCCCATTGGATCAGAAAATTTTATATTATTCATTTTAGATAATTCACCTATAAGCACTTTTC
>JGI24820J26691_1000258_pt1 | contig 15634 bp, 21 predicted proteins | sample METZYME_5_50m_FD_26691 | JGI IMG/M metagenome (IMG submission 26691) | reverse complement strand
GTTCATAAGGCTGTGATTGTAAGAACTAGAAAAGAATTACAACGACAAGATGGCAGCACTATAAAATTTGATTCTAACGCTGCTGTACTAATTAATGCTCAGGGTGAACCAGTTGGAACTAGAATATTTGGTCCTGTTTGTAGAGAGTTAAGATCAAAAAAACAGATGAAAATTATTTCCCTTGCTCCGGAGGTTATCTAATAATGAGAATAAAAAAAGGTGATCAAGTGATCGTAAGAACTGGAAGAGATAAGGGTAAGATAGGTGAAATTATGAAACTTATGGGCCCGAAGGCTTTAGTGAAAGGTGTAAATTTGTACAAAAAACACCAAAAACAAGATCAAAAAAATGAGGGCGGCATTCTTAGTAAAGAACTTCCAATAGATGTTTCAAATATTATGCCTGTAGACACAAAAACAAAAAAAGGTTCAAGAATAGGTTACCAAAAGAAAAAAGACGGTAAAAAAGTTAGAATATTAATCAAATCGGGAGAGCAACTAGATGGATAATTATACTCCTAGACTAAAAGAAATATATAACACAACAGTTGCACCCAAACTTAAACAAGACTTGTCTATTAGTAATGAGATGGCTTTGCCAAAACTTTTAAAAGTTACTCTGAACATGGGCTTAGGTGAAGCAGTTAATGACTCAAAAGTTATACAGCTCGCTTCTGAGCAGCTTTCTCTAATTTCTGGTCAACTACCAGTTGTAACCAAAGCAAAGAAATCCATTGCAACATTTAAAATAAGAACTGGAATGCCTCTTGGTGTAAAGGTAACTCTCCGAGGTAATAGAATGTACGAATTCGTAGATAGGTTAACAACGATAGCGCTTCCAAGAATTAGAGATTTCCGAGGCTTGAGTAATAAAGGGTTCGATGGAAGAGGAAACTACTCATTCGGCATAAAAGAATTAACTATTTTTCCTGAAATTAATGTTGATAAACTAGATAAGGTTCGTGGCTTAGATATATCAATCGGAACTTCAGCAACTAATGACAGTAATGCATTAGTTTTACTTAAATCATTAAATTTTCCAATAACAAGTTAGGTGATAAATGGCTAAAAAAAGTGCAATAGAAAAAAATAAAAGAAGAATAAAGCTTTCAGATCAAGATTTTAATAAAAGATTGGCTTTAAAGTCGAAAATTATGAATAAGCAAACTTCAATTGATGATAGATTTCAGGCGCAATTAAAGCTTGCAAAATTGAGAAGGAATGGCGCTAAATCAAGAGTTCGAAATAGATGTGAATTAACTGGAAGACCAAGAGGGTATCATAAAAGAGTTAGATTATCGAGAATCGCTTTGAGAGATCTTGCTTCTAAGGGCCAGATTCCTGGAATGAATAAATCAAGTTGGTAGAAAGGTAGAATATGTCATTACAAGATCCGTTGTCAGATTTATTTAGTCGTATTAGAAATGCTCAAATGCGAAATAAATCTATTGTAACCTCACCTGTTTCTAAATTGAGGGAAAATGTTTTAGAGGTTCTAAAGAAAGAGGGTTACATAAGAGGTTATGCTCGCACTACACATTCAACGGGAAGAGAAGAATTAGATATTGAATTAAAATACGATGATAATGGTCCAGTAATATCAAACATAACAAGAATATCAAAACCAGGAAGAAGGGTTTATTCAGGAGCTAGCAGAATTCCATTTATTCATAACGGCTTAGGTATCTCAATTATATCTACTTCAAGAGGTGTGATGACGGATGCGGATGCTCGTGAGGCAAATATCGGTGGCGAAATAATTTGTAAGGTTTTTTAATATGTCGAGAGTTGGTTTAAAAGAAATTAATATTCCTGATAACGTAAAAGTATCTTTGCAAGATGCAAAAATTATTGCTGAAGGCCCATTAGGAAAGCTTGAATCAGGTATTCATAATACAATTGAAGTTAAAATCGATGGCAACATCATTAAAGTGTCTCCTAAAAATGAAGATAAGGAAACAAGGTCTTTTTGGGGACTCCAAAGAAATCTCGTAAACAATATCATAATTGGAGTAAGTGACGGTTTCACAAAAAAACTCGAGATGAACGGTGTAGGTTACAGAGCGAATCTAAAGGGGAAAACACTTGAACTTGCNCTTGGCTATAGTCATCCAATAAACTATGAAATTCCTGAAGGCATTAACTTAACTGTGGACAAACAGAATAACATTGAAATAAAAGGTGCAGATAAGCAGCTTGTTGGTCAGATAGCTGCTGAAATTAGAAACTTTAGAGGTCCTGAACCCTATAAAGGTAAAGGTATAAAATATGCAGATGAATATATTAATCGTAAAGAAGGAAAGAAAAAATAATGTTATCTCTTAAAAAAGCAAAAAGAGCAGAAAGGGTCAGATATAGACTGAAAAAGAACAATAAAGATTCTTTAAGACTATCAGTATATAAGTCTTCTCAGTATCTATACCTCCAAATAATTGATGATAATAAAGGTCAGACTGTATGTAGTGTCTCTTCACTTAAAAAAGGTGATAAGGGAAATGGTTGCAACATAAAAACCGCTAAGGAGTTAGGATCTAAAATAGCTGAAGTGGCAAAGAGCAAAAATGTTGAGTCAGTCTATTTAGATAGAGGTGCAAACATTTATCACGGAATAATTAAAGCTATTGCTGATGAAGCTAGAGCAGGTGGACTAAGATTGTAGGTAATAATGGTAAAAGAAAATAAAAATAAAGATCAAAATTCTGATATAAAAGACAAGTTAGTTGCAATAAATAGGGTGACTAAGGTTGTAAAAGGAGGCAGGCGTTTTGGCTTTGCGGCACTAGTAGTAGCAGGCGATGAAACTGGTAAGGTGGGCTTTGGCCACGGTAAAGCTAAAGAGGTGCCTGAAGCAATAAAGAAAGCTACTGATTCTGCTAAAAAAAATTTAGTAAAGATTCCTCTACGTGAAGGTAGAACTTTGCATCATGACATTGTGGGTATACATGGCTCTTCGCGAGTTGTTATGAGATCTGCTCCATCCGGTACAGGAATTATTGCTGGTGGATCTGTCAGAGCCGTATTCGAGCTGCTTGGAATACAGGATATAGTTGCTAAATCAGTGGGAAGTTCTAACCCATATAATATTGTTAGAGCCGCAGTTGACGGTTTAAAGCAGCAAAAATCTCCAAAGATGATAGCTGCTAGAAGAAGTAAAAAAGTAACAAATATAACGGCTGCAAGAGAGTAGAATATGGTTAAGAAAATTAAAATTTCATTGGTTAAAAGCACTATTGGTTCTGTTCAATCACAAATTGCATCAGTTAGAGGTCTAGGTCTTCGCAAATTAAATAGTCACTCAATATTGGATGAAACTCCTGAGGTTCTTGGAATGATAAAAAAAGTTAAACACTTAATTACGGTTGAAGAGTTAAAATCATGAAGTTAAATCAAATAAGTAAATTAAACACAGCCAAAAAGGGCAAAAGAGTAGGTAGAGGTATTGGCTCTGGAAAAGGTAAAACATCGGGAAGTGGGCATAAGGGACAAAAAGCTCGTTCAGGTGTTGCAATAAATGGCTTTGAAGGTGGTCAAATGCCACTTTATCGAAGATTGCCAAAATATGGTTTTAAAAATTTTACTAAAAAGAACTACCTAGAGCTTAATCTTAGCTCAATTCAAAGTTTCATTTCAAAACACAATATTTCAGAAACCGATACAATAAATACAGATCTATTAAAAAAATACAAATTTATAAAACCTAATGACAAATCTGTTATAAAAATTCTTGGAGGTGGAGAAATTACTTCAAAGAATCCTATTGAGTGTGAGAAGATAACAAAGGTTGCTGAAGAAAAGATTAAAAAACAAGGCAACGATCTAAAAATAAACTTTAAAAATTAATATTTATGGCATCAGCCGCAGAAAAATTAGCTTCTAATTTCAATTTTAGTACTTTTTCAAAAGCTACTGATCTAAAAAAACGTATCTGGTTTACTCTAGGTGCACTTATTATTTATAGATTTGGAACATACATTCCACTCCCCGGAATCGATATTGATCAATTAAAACTTTTAGTTGATACAAACCAGAGCGGTATCTTAGGAATGTTTGATGTATTTGCAGGTGGTGCTATCAGCAGAATGGCAATCTTTGCACTTGGAATAATGCCATATATTTCATCTTCAATTATCATGCAATTAATGACCAGCGTTTCATCGCATTTGGCTGCTCTCAAAAAAGAGGGCGAACCAGGAAGAAGGAAAATTACTCAATATACCAGATACGGAACAGTAATTTTAGCTTTAGTACAAGGATATGGAATTTCTGTAGGTTTAGAGTCTGCTGGAAAGGTTGTAACTGATCCAGGACTTTTTTTCAGGTTATCGACAACAATCACTCTAACAGGTGGAACAGTATTTTTGATGTGGCTTGGAGAGCAAATAACCAGTAGAGGTATTGGAAATGGTATATCACTTATAATTTTTTCTGGAATTGTAGCTGAGATACCAAGTGCACTTATAAACACTTTAACATTAGGTCGACAAGGTTCGATATCTACTCTCACTCTCGTTCTTCTTTTATTAATGATCGTAGCAATTATAATTTTTATAGTTTTTATGGAACGAGCTCAAAGAAGACTCTTAGTTCAGTATCCAAAAAGACAAATGGGCAATAAGATGTTTGCTGGTGATAGCACCCACCTTCCATTAAAACTAAATACTGCAGGAGTAATACCGGCCATTTTTGCCTCTTCAATATTGTTATTACCGATCACAGTTGCAAATTTTAACTTATCATCGGAATCCAATTGGATTAATGACATGGCTTCTTTACTTGGAAGAGGACAGCCCCTTTACATGTTACTATATGCATCTGCAATAATTTTCTTTGCATTTTTCTATACATCAATTGTTTTTAATCCATCTGAAACGGCCGATAATTTAAAACGTCAAGGAGGTTTCATTCCAGGAATAAGACCTGGTGAAAAAACTGCAGAGTATATTGATTTTGTGCTTTCAAGAATTACAACTATAGGTGCACTATATTTAGCTTTTGTTTGTATATTACCGGAGATACTTATTTCGCAATACTCAATTCCTTTTTATTTAGGGGGTACATCACTATTAATTGTTGTTGTAGTTGGAATGGATACTGTTGGTCAAATACAAAATCATCTTTTTGCATACCAGTATGAGTCTCTTATAAAAAAATCTAGACTGAGGAGTACTAGAGGGTGAATCTTATTCTTCTTGGACCACCCGGTGCCGGTAAAGGTACTCAAGCATCAATGATTTGCAGTGACTTTAATCTTACCCATATATCAACTGGGGATCTACTCAGAAATGAAACAAAAAGTTCGAGTGATCTTGGAAAAGAAATTAAAAGTATTGTTGATGCTGGAAATTTAGTTTCAAATGAAATTATTCTTAGAATTTTAAAAAATTTTATTAGTAAAAATAATGATGCAAGTGGATTTTTATTTGATGGCTTTCCAAGAAATACTGAACAAGCTGGATTACTGGATCAATTAATGCATGAATTGAATTTTAAGTTAAACGCCGTAATAATGTTAGATGTTGATAAGGAATTATTATTAAATAGAATTCTAAAAAGAAAAGAGGATGAAGGCAGAGCAGATGATAATGAGAAAGTTTTAGAGAACAGACTCAGAGTTTATTTTGAAGAAACCCAGCCTTTAATCGAAGTTTATCAGAATGAAAATTTATTGATAAAAATTGACGGTGAAGGAGAAATTAGTCAAGTAAATCAAAGGATTAATGCAAGTTTGAGGTCTCTTTAATATGCTTGACCAAATTAAGAATAAACATATAATCCGCCCATCCCAACTCAAAAATAAAGATTAACAATTTATATGGCTAGAATTGCAGGCGTCAATATACCTTCACAAAAAAAGTTAGGCGTAGCTCTTACCTATGTTTATGGAGTAGGCAAAAAAGTATCGATTGACGTATGTGAAAAAGCCAATGTTGACTCTAATACAAGAGTTAATGATCTATCCGAAAGTGAAATTAAAAATATATCTGATGTAATTGCTTCATCTTTTTTAGTTGAGGGAGATTTAAGAAGAGAAGTATCTGGCAATATAAAGAGATTAAAAGACCTTGGGACTTATAGAGGTGTAAGGCATAGAAAAAACTTACCATGCAGAGGACAAAGAACTCATACAAATGCCAGAACAAAAAAGGGTAAGGCAATTGCTATCGCTGGAAAGAAAAAGGTAACTAAATAAATGGCTGAAGCAAGAGTTTCAAAAAAGAAAAAACAGAAAAAAAGTATCATATCTGGATTAGCTTTTATTAATGCAACTTTTAACAATACTATGATTACCATTACTGATGAGCAAGGAAACAGTATTGCTTGGTCTTCAGCGGGTGTAAAGGGTTTCAAGGGATCACGTAAATCTACTCCTTATGCTGCACAAATTGCAGCTGAAGATGCAGGAACGAAAGCAAAAGAATTTGGACTAAAAAATTTGCAAGTATTTGTGAAAGGTCCCGGTGGTGGTAGAGAGTCCGCATTAAGAGCGTTACAAGCTGTTGGTTTTTATATTACATCAATAAAAGATACCACTCCAATACCTCATAATGGATGTAGACCACCAAAAAAGCGCAGAGTTTAAAAGAGTAAAAGGAAAAAAAAATGAGCATTATTAATAACTGGCAATCACTTATCAAGCCATCAAAACTTAAACTTACAACAGAAGATGACTCTCAATATAAGGCTACTCTAGTTGCAGAACCTCTTGAAAGAGGATTTGGTTTAACGCTAGGAAATGCACTAAGAAGAGTTTTACTTTCTTCACTTCAAGGTACAGCTGTTACTGCAATTAAAATTGATAACGTTTTACATGAGTTTTCATCAATTGACGGAGTGAGAGAAGACGTCACAGATATTGTTCTAAATATAAAATCACTAGCACTGAATATGCATTCTGAGGGAGTAAGAAAAATGAATCTTAACGTTACCGGACCTGGTGAAATAACCGCTGGTATGATTAATAATCCCTCTGAAATTGATATAATTAACCCTGAACTAGTTATTTGTAATCTTGATGAAAATACCGAGTTAAATATGGAACTTGTCGTAGCAAAGGGTAAAGGTTATGTTGCTGCAGAGCATAACAAACCTGAGGATGCTGCAATAGGTTTAATACCCATTGACTCCATTTTTAGCCCAGTGAAGCAAGTTTCTTATAGCATTGAAAATACAAGAGAAGGTAAGGTTCTTGATTATGATAAACTTACCATGTCAATAGAAACAAATGGATCTGTTTCACCTGAAGATGCGATAGCCTTTGCCGCAAGAATAATTCAAGATCAACTTCAATCATTTATTAATTTTGAAGAGCCAGAAGCAATTCAAGAAGAGCCAGACTCATTAGAACCTCAATTTAATAAAAATCTACTCAGAAAAGTTGAAGAACTTGAGTTATCTGTTCGTTCAATGAATTGTCTACGTAATGATAATATAATTTATATTGGTGACCTTGTGCAAAAAAGTGAAATTGAAATGCTTAGAACTCCTAATTTTGGTAGAAAATCTCTTAATGAAATTAAAGAAGTCCTTGGCACCATGTCACTTTACCTAGGTATGGAAGTTCCAAATTGGCCGCCAGAAAATATTGAAGAATTAGCTAGAAAGATTGAGGATCCCTACAACTAATCATGAGACACGGTATAGCAAAAAGAAAATTAAATAAGACTTCCACACATAGAATTGCGATGTTGGAAAATATGGCTGTATCTCTTATTATGCATGAAACAATAAAAACGACTTTACCTAAAGCAAAGGAACTTAGACCGTTTGTTGAGAAAATAATTACTTTAGGAAAAAAAAATAAACAATCTTCACGAATATTGGCTTTTAGCTCTTTAAGAGATAAAAAAGCAGTTAGCAAAGTTTTTGAGGACCTTTCAACACGATTTAAAGATAGAAATGGTGGATATTGTAGGATAGTGAAAGCTGGATTTAGAACCGGTGACAACGCTCCTATGGCGTTTATTCAATTCGTTGAATAATTCTATTTAATTATAAAATAATTCTTTATNTGNGTCAGTCATAAATGACTTTAAAAAAATTCATAATATCTGACAAATTATATGAGGGCATGAGGTTGGATAAGTTTATTATTGATAGAATCTCTATACCNTTCCGTTTAGCCCAAGGTCANATAAGAAAAAAAAATATAAGAGTAAATAACTCTAAGTCGTCATCAAATTATAAACTACAAATGTCAGATGTTGTTTCTGTTCATAGAAATTTTGAAGATGCACCAATTAAAAGAAAGCCAATTGATATTCCTAAAAAATTAAAAAAAAAATTACATGATTCAATTTTATATCAGAGTGATGATTTTATAATTTTAAACAAATGGAGTGGGATTGCATGTCAAAGAGGTAATAATGTAAGTATAAGCATTGATGATTTAATCAGAGTTTTACAGAATGACAATGTTGAGCCTAAATTAGTTCATAGACTTGATAAAGAAACTTCTGGCTTGCTAATAATTGCATTAAATAAGTCGACAGCAAGATATTTTCAAAATGAGTTTAAGAATCTTAAAATTGAAAAAACTTATAGTGCAATTGTTGAAAATGAACCAAAACNTCTAAAAGGTTCTTTTGAAAATTCAATAAATGATAATGGAAAAGAACTTAAAGCCATTACCTCGTATAAAGTTAAAAGAAAACTTAAAAGTGATTTATTTCTGCTTGAATTAAAACCAACATATGGCCGTAAACACCAAATAAGATTACATTGCGCGAAGAATAATTGCCCAATACTTGGAGATAAAAAATATAACGTTAATTCTGTTTATAAGAAGAAAGTAAAAAACTTATACCTTCATGCCAAAAAGTTAAAATTTGTAAGCCCTATAGGAAAGACCATCAATATAAAAGTTAATGAACCAGTTTATTTTAAGGACTACTTATAAATTGATAATTGAAATATATAAGGTAAGATCACTATCATGACAAAAATCATCGATCAATTAGAGAAAAAGAGACTTGAAGCACGCGAAGGTGGTGGAAAGAAAAGAATCGATGCACAGCATGCTAGAGGAAAACTTACAGCAAGAGAAAGAATAGATGTTCTCCTTGATGAGGGCTCCTTTGAAGAGTACGACATGTATGTCGAACATAGGACTAATGATTTTGGTATGGCCGATCAAAAATTTGCTGGAGACGGCGTTGTAACAGGCAGTGGAAGAATAAATGGCAAGCTTGTCTATGTTTTTAGTCAAGACTTTACAGTTTTTGGTGGTTCATTGTCTGAAGCCCATGCAGAGAAGATTTGTAAAATTATGGATATGGCAATTAAGGTTGGCGCTCCAATAATAGGGATTAATGACTCTGGGGGCGCTCGTATTCAGGAAGGTGTTGCATCACTTGCGGGCTATGCCGAGGTTTTTCAAAGGAATGTTCTTGCTTCTGGAGTAGTACCTCAAATATCTGTAATCATGGGCCCATGCGCTGGCGGCGCAGTTTATTCCCCGGCAATGACAGATTTTATATTTATGGTAAAAAATACTTCTTTCATGTTTGTTACCGGTCCAGATGTTGTAAAGACCGTGACTCAAGAAAGTGTGACTCAAGAAGAGCTTGGTGGAGCAAAAACACACACATCAAAATCTTCAGTAGCAGATGGTGCTTTCAACAATGATATAGATACTCTTCACGAAATTAAAAATTTAATTGATTTACTGCCTTCTAATAATAGAGAAATATCAAGATCATCTTCAGACAGTTATCAAGGGCTAGATCAAGATTTATCACTTGATACATTAGTTCCTGAAAATCCTAACAAGCCATATGACATGAAGGAACTAATAAATAAGGTAGTTGATAACAACTATTTTTTCGAGATCCAACCTGATTTTGCAAAAAATATTATAACTGGGTTTGGCAGAATTGAAGGTAAAACAGTAGGTTTTGTGGCAAATCAGCCTTTAGTTTTGGCGGGCTGTTTAGATATTGATTCAGGAAAAAAAGGTGGAAGGTTTGTAAGATTTTGTGACTGTTTTAATATTCCAATAGTGACCTTTGTGGATGTTCCGGGTTTCCTACCAGGGGTGTCTCAAGAGCATAACGGCATTATCAAAAATGGTGCTAAATTATTATATGCTTATGCTGAAGCTACCGTTCCTAAAGTAACAATCATTACTAGGAAAGCATATGGTGGAGCATACGTAGTTATGGCTTCTAAGCATCTGAGAGGCGACATTAACTATGCTTGGCCAAGTGCAGAAATAGCAGTCATGGGCGCGAAAGGAGCTACAGAAATTTTATTTAGAAATGAAATAAAAAATAAGGCTAAAATTGAAAAAAGAACTGAAGAGTATACAGAGCAATTCGCAAATCCTTTTATTGCCTCAAAAAGAGGATTTATAGATGATGTTATTAAACCTCATTCAACCAGGAAACGTATAGCAGTAGCACTTAAAAATTTAGAGAATAAAGAACTTAGCTCTCCTTATAAAAAACACGACAATATACCACTTTAATAAAATGATAAAAAAAATCTTAATTGCTAATAGAGGTGAAATTGCATGCAGGGTGATCAAAACAGCTAAAAGGCTGAACATAAAAACTGTAGCTGTTTATTCTGAGGCCGATAAAGACTCATTATATGTTAGGAATGCAGATGAGTCCTATTTTATAGGAGGCTCTCAACCTAGTGAATCTTATTTGAATGTTCCGAAAATATTAGAGGTAGCAAAAAAATCAAAAGCTGATGCTATTCATCCTGGGTATGGTTTTTTGTCAGAAAATGCTGATTTTGTTAAAAAGCTTCAGAAGACAAAAATAAAATTTATCGGACCAAATCCAAATGCAATAAAAAAAATGGGAGATAAAATTGAATCTAAGAATTTAGCAATAAAACTTAAATTAAATGTTATTCCTGGGCACACAGCTCCAGTAAAAAACTCTAAAGAGGCAATGAAAATTTCTAAGAAAATTGGTTTTCCAGTACTACTTAAGGCGTCTGCTGGAGGTGGTGGAAAAGGTATGCGTATCGTTAAAGCTGAAAAAGAGCTATCTGAAAATTTTGACGCTGCAAAGAGTGAATCTAAAAAAAGTTTCGGTGATGATCGAGTATTTATTGAAAAATATATTGAAGAACCTCGTCATATAGAAATACAAATTCTGTGCGATAAGCATGGCAATCAACTACATCTTGGTGAAAGAGAATGTTCTATTCAGCGAAGATATCAAAAAGTAATAGAAGAATGTCCATCACCTTTTGTTGATGAGGAAATGCGAGAAGAGATGGCCAGACAGGCATTAACTTTAGCAAAGGAAGTTAGATATGACTCAGCTGGCACCGTAGAGTTTGTTGTAGATAAAAATAAGAATTTCTACTTTCTTGAAATGAATACAAGATTACAAGTAGAGCACCCAGTTACTGAACTTGTCACAAATGTAGATTTGGTTGAGCAAATGATAAGATGTGCTGATAATCAAAAGCTCAATATTAAACAAAAAGATATAAAACTGAACGGTTGGTCTGTGGAATCTAGGATTTATGCAGAGGACCCAACAAAGGACTTTTTGCCGTCTATTGGAAGAGTTTCTGAGTATATTGAACCAAAAATTACAAATTCTTCCAGTCAGATAGTTAGAAATGATACAGGCATTAGTCCTGGCTCTGACATATCAATTTATTATGACCCCATGATATCAAAACTTGCGGTTCATAGTAATGATAGAAAGTCTGCAATTAAATTAATGATAGAATCTCTTAATCAATACTACTTATCTGGAGTAGGAAATAATATTGAATTTTTGATTTCAATTTTATCAGATAAAAAATTTCAAAAAGGAGATATTAGTACTAATTTTATNAAGGAAAAATTCAAAAATGGCTATCAAGCAAATTGTTTAATTGATCAAGAGAAAATTGAGAAACTAAGTTTATCAGCAATTATCATGCATCTTAGTCAAATCAAAAATCCAAAAACAATGATAAATAAGGATTTTACAATCAGTTCAGAGAACAAGGTCACAAACTTGAAAATATTAAACTTTAATTTACAAAATAATGACCTTTCTGTTTCTGTGCAAATAAACAAAAAAAAATACGAATTAAGTACTGATTGGAAACTCTATGAGAAAATTTTAAGACTTTCAATTGATAATGATGTGAAAAGCTTCAAGGTAGTAAAAATAAAGAACATACATGATGTCAAAGTTGGCTTTGAAGATTGTGTGCTGGATATGAAAATAATTCCTAGATCGCAAGAAAATTTACTTGGATATATGCCAAAACTAAAAGCAGAAGATCTATCCAAAAAACTGATCTCTCCAATGCCAGGTTTGATAAAAACGGTTGATGTTAAAGAGGGTCAGAAAGTTAAAAATGGAGATCAGATTCTAATTATTGAAGCCATGAAGATGGAAAACATTTTAAAAAGTGAAAAAGACTGCACAGTAGAAAAGATTCTGGTAAAATCTGGAGATAGCGTAAGTACAGACGAAGAATTAATAATTTTTAAGAATTAGCTCTTAAAGTTTTGAGTTTGCTCTGTAAAATATCACGATCCATGTATCCTTGTCTGAAGTATCTCTTATTTTCAGTATCTTTGTAGCCAGTTCTTCCATGTAAAACACGGTAGTTATCAAGTATCAGCATATCGCCTGATTGTTGTTTGATCTCAAGGTTATTTGTTTTTGATTTTATCAAACTCCAAAATTTTCTTCTCGCCTCTATATACTTATCTAAATCTTTTTGATTTTTGAATGGCATTATTTCAGTCCTATTGTTGTATCTAACTTGACTTACAGATTTTTCATTATCAAGTTCAATAAGTGTACAATTATTTTGCAAACATGCATTTTCATCTTGATATTCAAAAAATGTATGAAATGTCGTTAGTGTATGAAAATAGTCCTTAAAATTCTTTTTAAGATATTCTGCTATATAGAAACCGTCAGAGATGGTATTTGCACCCCCAAACTTGCTATTTTCTAGGCAATGTAAAAAAATGTACCCTTGCGTAGGAAATCTGTAGGGGTTATCTGTGTGATTTTCAAGAGCTCTAGTTGTCATAGTTAAGTCATAAGCTTTTTTAATACTTTTCACATCTGCAATACCTCCCCAATTAGTATTTTTGATAGGGCCAATATGATTTGTTAATTCATTAATTCCATTTTTTTTGACAGGCATATTTTTGATTAGACAAAATCCAAATCTTTCAACTGCTTCAAGTATTTCAAGAAGCATCTGTTGATTAAATTTTTTAAAATTAAACTTTGGAAGATTAATTGTCTTTTTATTCCATAATTTTTTTTCAGTTTTTATATTATGTTTAACTAATTGGTTGAGAATCTGTTTTTTTGAAAAAATATGTTCAGAGTTATCATTAAAGTAAATTAATAGTGCATTATTTTTAATGTTTGCTTGTTTTATAAATAAATTTTTATTTATCTCTGCCACCTCAATTATAAGCTGATTAGTATATGGATCTCTAATAAGTGTATTTTTGCTAATTTCATATAACCACTGAGCATGCAAGTTATATTTCTGATGATTAATATTTAGTGAAATACTTTTATTGTTGTATTTTAAAATTTCTAACATTTTTCTTCAAATTCTTCTTTTAAAACACTTAGTAGAATATCATCGAATTCCTTTAGATCAATATCAATACCTAAATCGAGCAAACTTGTCACATCACTACTATTAAGACCACATGGTTTGATTCCTTTGTAATTATCTAGTTGCGTTCTAACATTAATAGAAAAGCCATGAAAAGATGTCCATTTTTTAAATTTCAAACCAATGCTAGCAATTTTGTGCGCCCTCATGTTTTTTTGCACAAAAACTCCATGATGATCATTATTTAGTTCGCCCTCAATGTTATAAAAAGACAAGGTTTTCAAAATAACTAATTCAATTTTCCTCACAAATTTCTTTATATCTTTGGTTCGTTTGTTCAAATCAATCATTAAGTATACCGTTCTTTGACCTGGCCCATGATAAGTAAGTTTTCCTCCTCTACTAGTTTCGTAAACAGGAAATAAATCTTTAATTTTTAAATCAGACTCAATTGTTTGTGGTCCAAATGTATAGATACTTGGGTAATTCACAAACCAAATTAAATCATTCGACAATCCTTTAATGATTTCATTTACTCTATTTTCCATAAAATTTATTGAATTTAAGTATTCTTCTTGGTGATTATCTATTTTGAATTCCATAAAAATTACTGGATTTAAAGTGATATTGTAGTAAATAAAAAAATAATGGAAAAATCAATTAATAATATTTCTGAAAATATCACTTTTAATAATAAACTTATCAATCTCGTTATTGATTTTTCAAGAGAAAAAAATTCTCAGGAATTAAAAAAAATAACTGAAAGCCTTCACTCTGCAGATTTAGCAGATTTATTAACATTTTTAGACTCTGATCAAAGATCATTCTTGCTCAGTACTCTTGATGAAAGTAAATACACTGAAGTTCTCTCGGAATTAGATGAAAATATTGTTAGTGAGACAATACTTAAACTTAAAGATGATGAAGTTGTTCGTTCAATATCAGAAATGGAAACTGATGATGCAGTTAATCTTATCGAGTCTTTAGAGCCTGAAGAACAAAAAAAACTNCTTGCTAAAGTTAACCCAGATGATCGAGAATTAATTGAGGAAAGCTTCAACTACCCAGAAGATTCTGCTGGAAGAAGAATGCAAAAAGAATTTGTTTCAATGCCAGCTTTTTGGTCTGTAGGCCAAGCTATTGATTACTTAAGAGAGAATCCTGAATTACCAGATGATTTTTTTGAAATATTTATTGTAGATCCGTCAAATAAACCTATTGGAAGCGCCTCAGTCTCAAAAGTACTTCGATCTGAGAGAAACACAAAGTTAGATGAAATATTGGATACAAGTCCTAAATTTATAAAGGCATCTATGGATCAGGAAGAAGCAGCTCAGTTTTTTGAACAATACTCGCTAGTTTCTGCTGGTGTTGTAGATGAACATAATCGACTAATTGGAAGAATTACAGCGGATGACATAGTTTGGGTACTGCAGGAAGAGGCTGAAGAAGACATACTTAGATTAGGGGGAGTGACAGAAAGTGAAACTAATAAAAGTATTGTTCGGTCTACACAAAATAGATTTGTATGGTTATTTGTTAATTTATTAACTGCCATATTAGCTTCATATGTAATAAGTCTTTTTGATGCAAGTATTGAGAAAATGGTTGCCTTAGCAATACTTATGCCAATAGTTGTTTCGATGGGGGCCAATGCAGGAACTCAGACGCTTACATTGACCGTAAGATCATTGGCTACAAAAGAACTGGTTGATACAAATAGAAAAAGAATCTTTTTTAGAGAAATTTTAGTATCAGTTTTAAATGGATTTATTTTTGCAATTTTGACTGCGATGACAGCTTATTTATGGTTTTCTGATGGTGGCCTTTCAATAATTGTTGGAGCAGCAATGATAATTAATATTTTCTCAGCTGGATTGTTTGGTTTTTTAATTCCCTACATTCTTTATAAAATCAAGATTGATCCAGCTTTAGCTTCAAGTGTATTCGTTACTACAATTACAGATGTATTTGGCTTTCTATCATTTTTAGGGTTGGCTTCTATTTATTTGATTTAAATTTTGTAATTATCAATAAGTCTTGTATTACCAATTTTGACAGCTATAAATAACCTG
>JGI24820J26691_1000255_pt1 | contig 15720 bp, 14 predicted proteins | sample METZYME_5_50m_FD_26691 | JGI IMG/M metagenome (IMG submission 26691) | reverse complement strand
AATGGTAGAATTGAGGACTTAAGAGAAGCTGCAAAAATCTTAAAAGATAAAAAAATTGCATCTCATGTTCATGCTATGGTTGTCCCTGGTTCAGGATTGGTTAAAGAACAAGCAGAGCAAGAAGGATTAGATAAAATTTTTGTAAAGTCAGGATTCGAGTGGAGAGAGCCAGGATGTTCAATGTGTTTAGCAATGAACGCAGATAAATTAAAACCAGAAGAGAGATGTGCTTCAACATCAAATAGAAATTTTGAAGGTAGACAAGGTAGAGGTGGAAGAACTCATTTAGTAAGCCCAGGTATGGCTGCTGCTGCTGCAATTTCTGGAAACCTTGATGATGTAAGAAAATACCAAAATTAATATGCAAAAATTTAACACTTTAAAAAGTATACCAGCATATCTGCCAATAGTTAATATTGATACAGATATGATCATTCCAAAACAATTTTTAAAAACGATTAAAAGAACCGGGTTGGGCAAAAATTTATTTTTCGAAATGAGATATGATGACAATGGCAAAGAAATAAATGATTTTGTTTTGAATAAAGATCCTTACATAAATTCAAAAATTTTAATCGCTGGAAAAAATTTTGGATGTGGCTCTTCAAGAGAACACGCTCCATGGGCATTATTAGATTTCGGCATTACTTGTGTGATTAGCTCAAGTTTTGCTGATATTTTTTATAATAATTGTTTTAAAAACGGAATCTTACCGATAATTTTAGATGATGATAAAATCAAAGAGTTATCAGAATACGCAAAAAGGAAAGAGGAAATTTTCATAGATCTTAATGAGGAGAAAGTCATTTTTGGAAACAATGAGACAAAATTTAAAGTAGACTCATTTAAAAAAAAGTGTTTATTAGAAGGCTTAGACGACATAGCTCTATCACTAAAAAAATCTGATAAAATAGAAATTTTTGAAAAAGATTTAAAAGCTAAGAAGCCTTGGGTATTTAATGATTAAAGTTAAAAAAAGAAAAGTATTATTGCTCCCAGGTGATGGAATTGGCCCTGAAGTTACTGCGGAAGTTAAAAAAGTAATCAATTGGTTTAACGATAAAAAATCTTTNGATTTTGAGATTGACGAGGATTTAGTTGGTGGAAGTTCTTTTGATAAGCATGGAACNCCTCTTACTGATGAAGTTTTTTATAAAGCATTAGAGAGTGCTGTAATAATGCTTGGTGCGGTCGGTGGACCAAAGTGGGATGGTGTCGAATTTTCAAAAAAACCTGAAAGAGCTCTATTAAAATTAAGAAAAGAATTAAAACTTTTTGCAAATTTAAGACCAGCAATATGTTTTGAACAATTGGTGAATGCTTCAACTTTGAAACCAGAAATTGTTTCGGGTTTAGATATTTTAATAGTTAGAGAATTAACTGGTGGAGTATATTTTGGTGAGCCAAGAGGGATTAAACCGATAGAAAATGGAGAAAGAAAAGGAGTAAATACACATACTTATACAAGTAGTGAAATTATAAGAGTTGCTAGAATTGCTTTTGACTTAGCAAAAAAAAGATCAAATAGAGTTATATCTTGTGAAAAATCTAATGTCATGGAGGCAGGTCAACTTTGGAAAGAAGAAGTGCAATCATTACATGATAAAGATTATAAAGATGTTGAACTGAGTCATATGCTAGCTGATAATTGTGCAATGCAACTAGTAAGAAACCCGAAACAATTTGATGTAATTCTAACAGATAACTTGTTTGGTGATATGTTATCAGATGAGGCATCTATGTTAACAGGCTCTCTTGGATTATTACCCTCCGCATCATTAGGCGCAAAAAATAAAGATGGTGAAATGAGAGCTATGTATGAACCAATTCATGGTTCAGCTCCAGATATTGCTGGTAAGGGAGTTGCGAATCCTATCGCTTCAATTTTGAGTTTTGCTATGGCACTGAGATACTCTTTAGATTTAGATAAAGAGGCAGAAGCCTTAGAAAAAGCTGTTCAAGAGGCACTTAATGATGGATTAAGGACAAAAGATATTATGTCTGATAAAATGAAAGAAGTGTCTACTTCTCAAATGGGTGATGCGATCATTTCAAAATTGCAATAATTAATTAATTATCTTAAAATCATATTATGCCTACTTATACCGCTCCTGTTGATGATATGATGTTTCTATTTGAGAAACTCAGAAATAATCAAAAATATAATGAGTTAGAAAAATATAAAGAAGTAACTTCTGATTTAGTAAAAGATATTTTACAAGAGGCAGCAAAGATTAATCAAAATTTAATTTTACCACTAGCTAAGACTGGTGATGAAAATCCTGCAGTCTTAGAAAATGGAGTCGTGAGAACTCCCCCAGGATATAAAGAAGCTTACAAAAAATATATCGAGGATGGATGGACTTCGCTTTCTTGTGATCCTAAATATGGAGGTCAAGGTATGCCAAAAACTGTAAGTGCATTTTTTGACGAAATGCTTTCCTCAGCTAGCTTGTCTTTTAAATTGTATAGTGAATTAAGTATTGGTGCATATAATTGTATCAATCATCANGCTACAGATGAAATAAAGAATAAATATTTACCAAAAATAGTCGAAGGAAAATGGAGTGGCACCATGTGTTTAACTGAGCCAGTATGTGGTACCGATTTAGGTTTACTAAGAACAAAAGCTAAAAAACAAACTGATGGAACTTACAAAATAAGTGGTCAAAAAATTTTTATTACATCTGGAGATCATGATTTAACTGAAAATATCATTCATCTAGTTTTAGCAAGAGCAGAAGACTCTCCAGCAGGCACAAAAGGAATAAGTTTATTTTTAGTTCCAAAATTTGTGGTCAAAGATGATGGAACAGTTGGGCCAAGAAACGGCATATCAACAGGATCTATTGAGACCAAGATGGGAATAAAGGGATCAGCCACTTGTGTATTAAATTTTGATGATGCCACTGGCTATATGATAGGTGCTAAAGAAAAAGGTTTGAGTGCAATGTTCACTATGATGAATCTTGAGAGAATAGTTGTAGGCATCCAAGGTTTAGGTATTTCAGAAATTGCTTATCAAAATTCTCTTACTTATGCAAAAGAGAGAAAACAAGGAAAGTCGAACAATTCCAAGTCTAAAAATGGAGCAGATTTTATAATTGAACATGCCGACATAAGAAGAACNTTATTAAATATGAAATCAATTATTGAGGGTGAAAGAGCTTTGTGTTTTTGGTTGTCACAACAAACTGAAGTTAGTTTAAATCATCCAGATGAAAAAACTCGTCAAGAAGCCTCGGACTATGTTTCTCTTATGACCCCTGTTGTAAAGTCCTTGTTTACAGACTTAGCGATGGAAATTACTAGTGATGCTATGCAAATTCATGGAGGATATGGATATACTAAAGACCAAGGTATAGAACAATTATATAGAGATAATAGAATTACACCTATTTATGAAGGCACAAATTCTGTTCAAGCATCAGATTTAGTTTTCAGAAAACTATCAAATAAAAATGGCAATATAATAAATAAATTTTTAGATCAGGTTAGGTCCGAGTGCGATACAGATAATGAAAAAATTAAACCATTTCTGTCGGAATTTAATAATTATTTGGACACATTAAAGAAATTTAGCGATTGGATGACTAACAAAGCTAATACAGAAAAAGATGACGTTAGCGCAGCGGCTAATGATTACCTAAAAACTTTGGGTTACGTATCTATTGCATATGCATGGATTAAAGTTTTAGAGGTGAGTTTTAAAGATTATGAAGAAAATAAAAAATTTTATAACGATAAAATAGATACAGCTAGATTTTATTTTGACAAAGTATTACCTAGAGCAGAACTTCATTATAAGTCTGCAATTTCTGGAAGTTCAAATATAATGAATTTCAAGTTTAATTAAATGAGTCATTACGAAACTAATCTAGATAAAAATGATGCTAATTATGTTCCATTAACGCCTTTAACTTTTCTAAAAAGAGCTTATGAAATTTACCCTAATTACGAAGCAGTTATTTATGAAGATAGGAAATATACTTGGAGTCAGGTTTATAAACGAACTGTAAAATTTGCTAGTGCACTTAACAAAATTGGAGTTGGTAAGGGTGATACTGTTTCATTTTTAGCGTTTAATACCCCTGAAATTTTTGAAGGACATTATTCCGTTCCAATGGCAGGTGCAGTTTTAAATACGATTAACATAAGGTTGGATGCTAAAACAATTGCGTATATTTTGGAACATAGTGATGCAAAAGTTCTAGTTGTAGACAGACAACTTCATGTTGAAGTAAAAAAGGCTTTAAGCACCTTTAAAAGAAAAATCACAATAATTGACATTAATGATGAATTCGCAGATCAATCTAAGTGCGAAAAAATTGGTGAATTAGAATANGAAAGTTTTTTAAATACTGGTGATGAAAATTATAATTGGAAAATGCCAGAGGATGAATGGCAAGCATTATCACTCAGTTATACTTCNGGAACTACTGGAAACCCTAAAGGAGTAGTTTATCACCACAGAGGATCATATTTAATGTCAACTGGAAGCGCAGTTGCATGGAATATGCCAAACAGATTAAATTTTTTGACTATTGTGCCTATGTTTCATTGTAATGGNTGGGGATACCCATGGACTGTTCCCATGTTAAATGGAAGAACTATTTGTTTGAGAAATATTGATATAAAAAAAATATTTGAATTAATTGATAAATATAATGTTACCCATTTTGGAGGAGCACCGATTGTATTGAATATGATTACNGGAGCTCCTGAGTCCGATAGGAAAAAATTAAAACAAAAAGTATATGTATTAACTGCTGGAGCACCACCACCAAGTATTATATTTAAAAAAATGAAAGCGCTTGGATTTGAGGTTATGCATGTTTATGGATTAACAGAAACTTATGGTCATGTTACTCAATGTGCTTGGAATGAATCTTGGAATGAATTTGATGAGGAAAAACAAAATGAAATTAAGGCAAGACAAGGTGTAAGATATCCTAATACAGAAGGTATCACAGTTATGGACCCTAAAACAATGAAAGAGGTTCCAAAAGATGGAAAAACGATTGGTGAAATTATGATTAAAGGGAATGTTGTTATGAAGGGTTACTTCAAAGATAAAGATGCAACAGATAAAGCCATGGATGGTGGATGGTTTCATTCTGGAGATTTGGCAGTGATGCATCCTGATGGNTATGTTAAAATTCAAGATAGGTCGAAAGATATTATTATTTCAGGAGGTGAAAATATTTCCTCAATTGAAATAGAAAACACTTTAGCAAAGCATCCATCAGTCTCAATTGCAGCAGTTGTGGCAAAACCAGANGAAAAATGGGGTGAAGTTCCATGTGCATTTATTGAGATGGTTCAAGACAAACCAGTCACAGAAAAAGAATTAATCAGCTTTTGCAAAGAAACTCTTGCAGGATTTAAAGTACCAAAACAAGTTGTTTTTTGTGAGTTACCAAAAACCTCAACAGGCAAAATTCAAAAATTTGAGNTAAGAAAAAAATTTTAGGAAAATAATTGATATTTCAATTGGAAAATAAAAATGTTCATGCATCTGACTCTGGTCAAGGGATAGATACGAAAAAAGATACTATAGTATTTCTACATGGAAGTGGTCTTTCCCATATTGTTTGGTCACTAGCAGAACAATTTTTTTCATCAAAAAATTTTAATGTATTGTCTTTAGATTTACCAGGTCATGGTAATTCTGANGGTCCTTGCTTAGATAGCATTGAAAAAATTGCTGATTGGTTAGAGAATGTTTTTGATAAATTGAAATTAAAAGATTTAATTTTAGTTGGTCATTCTCAAGGTTGTTTAGAAATACTTGAGTATTCCTACAAATATAAAGAGAGACTTAAAAAATTAGTTTTTATTGGAGGTTCAAATAAAATGCCTGTTCATCCTGATTTAATTGAACTAGCACAAAATGGTCACTCAGATGCTGTTAAATTGATGATGAAATGGGGTTATGAGGGTTCAAAAAAATTTATTGGTGGTAATCCAGTTGAAAAAATAATTCAATCACCGAGAGATATAAGTGAAATTTTGGCTGTTGATTTAAAAGCATGTAATAACTACTCAAATGGTTCCGAAGCTGCCAAAGATATTGACTTTCCTTCGATGCTTATATTGGGAGAATTGGATAAAATGATAAATTTAGAAGNTGGAAAGAAATTCTCTAATTTGATTAAAAATTCAACTACACATGTAATTAAAGGATGTGGCCATATGATAATGATTGAAAAAGCATTCGAAATGAGAGAAAAGATTTTGGAATTCTTAAATAAATGAAAAGTTATCCTATAGCTAAGTCAAGAAGAGTGAGAAGCACTCCGTATACTTCACGAATTGAAAATCAAGGCGTGACTGCATATACGGTTTATAACATATGCTTTTACCTGCAGCATTTGGATCTTTGGAAGAATCTTGTGATCATTTAAAAAAGAATGTTCAAGTATGGGATGTATCAGCAGAAAGACAAGTTGAAATTTTTGGTGATGATGCTGCTAAACTTGTTCAACTTATGACCTGTAGAGATTTATCTAAATCCAAAATAGGCAGATGTTATTATTGTCCAATTATTGATGAAAATGGAAATTTAGTAAATGATCCTGTTATTTTAAAACTAGCTGAAGATAGATGGTGGGTATCCATTGCTGATTCTGATGTAATTTTTTTTGCAAAAGGTTTAGCATCTGGCAATAATTTTAAAGTAAAAATTTTTGAACCTAGTGTTGATATCCTTGCAGTTCAAGGACCAAAATCTTTTGATTTAATGGAAAAAATTTTTGGTAAAGAGATAAAGGAGTTAAAATTTTTTGGTTTTAATTATTATGTTTTTAAAGGTGTAAAACATTTAATTGCTAGATCTGGTTGGTCAAAACAAGGAGGTTTTGAGATTTATGTAGAAAATACAAAATCCGGATTAGAACTATATGATCAATTCTTTGAACTAGGAAAAGAATTTAATGTAAAAGCTGGTTGTCCAAATTTAATTGAAAGAATAGAAAGCGGATTACTTTCTTACGGAAACGATTTTGACAATAATGACAATCCATTTGAGTGTGGTTTTGAAAAGTATGTAAACATAGAAGCTGATATAAATTTTTTGGGTAAGGATAAACTGAAACAGATTCAGAAAGATGGAATTAAGAGAAAATTAATGGGTGTTCAAATTGATATTAACAAAATAAACTTAACTAAATCTCTTAGTATTAAAGATGAAAAAGGAAATATAATTGGGGATTTGAGATCTGCCTGTTATTCACCTCATTTTAAAAAGTCCATAGGTATTGCAATGATAAACGAACCATATTGTAAAGCATCAGCCACTGGATTANTGGAAATTGATGGAAATTCAATAGCTGTAAAAGTTTGCGATTTACCTTTCATCTAGTATAAAACTTACATCATGAATATTGCAATAGTAGGAGCAACGGGAAATGTTGGCAGAAAAACTTTAGAAGTTCTAGAGAGAAAAGGACTTCCTATAGATGATCTTTATTTAGTTGCTTCGTCTAAGAGTGCTGGAAAAAAAATTCATTTTCAAGGTAAAGATATCGTAGTTAGTGAGCTAGAAAATTTTAATTTTTCAAAAGTAAAAATCGCTTTTTTTGCAGCAGGTGGAAAAATTTCTGAAAAATTTGCTGAGAAAGCGGCCAAGCATTGTTTGGTAATTGATAATTCAAGTTTTTTTAGAATGGACCCGGATGTCCCTTTAATAGTCCCTCAGGTAAATTCGAATGCTTTAAATGATATAAAAAAAAATATTATTGCAAATCCTAATTGTTCGACAGCACAATTGGTAATCGCATTAAAACCATTGCATGATTTATTTGTTATTAAAAGAGTAGTTGTTTCAACATATCAATCTGTTTCTGGTGCTGGCAAAGCAGCAATGGATGAATTGATAAAACAAACCAAATTAACTTTAGATGGTAAAGATATTAAACCTGAAAATTTTACAAAACAAATTGCTTTTAACGCTATTCCCCATATTGATGTTTTTTCAGATGATGGCTACACAAAAGAAGAGTTGAAAATGAGCAATGAGACTAAAAAAATTTTAGATGAAAGAATTGATCTGACTGCGACATGTGTAAGACTACCAATATCAGTTTCTCATTCAGAGTCGGTAAACATTCAATTTGAGAAGAATTTTTCTTTAGAACAAATAAAGGAGGCATTGAATAGTTTTGATGGTTGCAAAGTAATTGATGAAAGAAGTGATGGAGGTTATTCGACACCATTAGAAGCAGAAGGAAAAGATGAAACTTTTATTTCGAGGATTAGAGAAGATAAAACAATAAAAAATGGATTAAATTTGTGGATTGTATCTGACAATCTTTTAAGAGGTGCTGCCTTGAACGCAGTTGAAATAGCCGAAGCATTAATCAAAAATAATTTTTATGGAAAATAAACCTCCTTTGTCACCACATATTCAAATTTATAGATGGCATATTTCATCTTTAGTTTCTATTACACATAGAATTACAGGAATAATAAATATTATTGGCATCACTTTTATTTGCATATGGTCGTGTTTACTGCTTTTAGGTGAAAATAATTATGAGATGTTCAATGTATTTTTAAAATCACTATTTGGAAAATTTATTATTTTGGGAATTACATGGTCTTTTTCATTTCAAATTTTAAGTGAAATTAGACATTTAATAATGGATCTTGGTTATGGTTTTGATCCTAAGATAACTAAGATAACAGGGTTAGTGGTAATATTTGGATCATTAATTTTAACGATTGTTTTTTTTACTTTAGGAAAAAATTTTTAATATGATCAGCGCAACTAGAAAATGGATTTTTTTGAAGGTGAGTGGAGCTTTATTAGTTCCTTTGATGATATGGTTTATCTTAAATCTTACAATGATTTATGATGAAGAATATTTAAAATTAATAGACTTTTTTACAAAGCCATTTTCTAAATTTTTGTTTAGTATTTTTATTATTAATGCTTATTTTTTTTCAGCTTTAAGTATAAGTGAGGTTTTTGAGGATTATATTAAAAATGATAAAATCAAAAGTGTCGCAAATAAGCTTTTATATGCTTCAGCAGTAGCAATTCCTTTAATTACAATTATATTAATCTCTAGGTTATGAGTACATATAAAATAATAGATCATGAATATGACGTAGTAGTTCTTGGTGCTGGTGGTTCTGGTTTGCGAGCTGCTGTTGGTTTAAGTGAAGCAGGATTAAAAACTGCATGTATCTCAAAAGTATTTCCAACGAGGAGTCATACTTCTGCTGCACAGGGTGGAATTTCAGCAGCCCTAGGTAATATGGGAGAAGATGATTGGCGTTGGCATATGTATGATACTGTAAAAGGAGCAGATTGGTTAGGAGATCAAGATAGTATTGAATATCTTTGCAAAGAAGCCCCTAAAGCAGTTATTGAATTAGAAAAATATGGTGTCCCTTTTAGCAGAACAGAAGATGGAAAAATTTATCAAAGACCTTTTGGTGGTATGACTAAAAATTACGGAAATGGAATTGTTCAAAGAACATGTGCTGCAGCTGATCGGACAGGACACGCAATTTTACATACTCTATATGGACAAGCTTTAAAACATAAGACAGAGTTCTTCATTGAGTATTTTGCTCTTGATCTTTTAATGAAGGATGGCGAATGTAAAGGATTAATAGCGTGGAATTTAAATGATGGAACTATTCATAGATTTAGATCTCATATTGTCATTATAGCCACAGGTGGTTATGGAAAAGTATATTATTCTGCAACATCTGCTCACACATGTACAGGTGACGGAAATGCGATGGTGTTAAGAGCAGGATTACCATTACAAGATATGGAGTTTGTACAATTTCATCCAACAGGTATTTATGGACATGGTACTTTAATAACAGAGGGTGCAAGAGGTGAAGGAGGTTATCTTACCAACTCTAAAGGTGAAAGGTTTATGGAAAGATATGCACCAAAAGCTAAAGATCTAGCTTCTAGAGATGTTGTAAGTAGGTCAATGTCAATTGAAATTAATGAAGGTAGAGGAGTTGGAAAAGATCAGGATCATGTTCATTTGAATTTAAGTCATTTAGATAAAGAAATTATAGAAAGTAGATTGCCGGGCATAACAGATGCAGCAAGATTATTCGCAAATGTAGATGTAACCAAAGAACCAATACCAGTTGTACCTACAGTTCACTATAACATGGGAGGTATACCAACTAATTATAAAGCAGAAGTTTTGACAGTAAATGGTTCTGAAAAAACTGTTCCAGGACTTATGGCTATAGGAGAGGCAGCTTGTGTTTCAGTTCATGGTGCAAATAGATTAGGATCTAACTCTCTAATAGATCTAGTAGTTTTTGGAAGAGCTGCAGCAAAAAGAGCTGCTGAATTAATTAAACCTGGTACACCACATGAGGAAATTAACGACTCAGAAACACAAAAATGTTTAGATCGTTTTGATAAGATTAGAAATTCTGATGGAGATATCGGCACTGCCGAATTAAGATTATCAATGCAAAAAACAATGCAATCAAAATGTGCAGTATTTAGAACAGAGAAAACTCTCAAAGAGGGTGTTGACGAAATAAGAAAAACATTTGATGGACTGAACTCTCTATCAGTTAAAGATAAATCATTGATATTTAATACTGATTTGGTTGAAACTTTAGAGTTTGATAATTTAATTAGACAAGCAGTTGTGACAGTTGACTCAGCTTATAACAGAAAAGAGAGCAGAGGAGCTCATGCAAGAGAAGATTTTCCTAAAAGAGATGATAACCAATTTATGCAACATACATTAGCTTGGTGTGATGGAAAAAAATCGAAAATAAGTTACAGAGATGTTCANAAGTCTACATTAACNAATGANGTACANTATTTTCCACCTCAGGAGAGAGTTTATTAATGGTACAAATCAGTTTACCTGAAAAGTCTAAAACAAAAAAAGGTAAATTCTTTAAAGACAAAACTGGCTCAAAAAACATAAGAAAAGTAAACGTCTACAGATGGGATCCATCTACAGATGAAAATCCAAGAATTGATACATATGAAGTTGATATGGATAATTGTCCATCTAAAGTATTGGATATTTTAAATAAAATTAAAAATGAAATAGACCCCACTCTTGCTTACAGACGATCATGCGCACATGGTGTTTGTGGATCGTGNGCAATGAATATGGGTGGTAAAAATGGTCTAGCTTGCACAACTCCACATGAAAATATTGACGGAGATATTGATATCTATCCTTTGCCACACTTAAAGGTTAAAAAAGACTTAATCGGAGATTTAGATGGATTATATAAACAATATAAATCTATTGAGCCTTGGCTAAAATCGAGTTCAAAATCCGAAGCAGCTGAAATAATTCAGTCAAAAGAAGATAGAGCTAAACTTGATGGTGCTTATGAATGTATCATGTGTGCTTGTTGTTCCACCTCTTGCCCGAGTTATTGGTGGAATGGAGATAAATATTTAGGACCAGCAGTTTTATTACAAGCTTATAGATGGATAATTGATAGCAGAGATGAGGAAAGACAAGCNAGATTAAAAAAAGTTGCCGATGAACTTAAGCTATATCGTTGCCATACTATTTTGAACTGNACTAGTGCATGTCCCAAAGGTTTAAATCCNGCAAAGGCAATTGCTGAAATAAAAAAAATGTTAGCAACAGCTAATATTTAAACAATAGACTAATAAGAATTTTTACTCTAAAAGATCCTATTCATGAAATTAATTGAACATTTTGTAGGTGGAAAAATAATTCCCGGAAAATCAGAAAAAAAAGGAAAAGTTTTTAATCCCGCTACTGGTGAACAAGAGAAGGAAGTAAGACTTGCTTCTTCAGGTGATTTAGATCAAGCAGTAGTAATTGCAAAAAAAGCTTTTGAAACATGGTCATTAAAACCTTCCCTTCAAAGAGCGAGGATAATGTTTAAATTTAAAGAGCTAATTGAAAAAAATTCTGATGAACTTACACAATTAATTGTTTCTGAACATGGAAAAGTTTATGAAGACGCAAAAGGGTCATTAACACGAGGATTAGAAGTCGTTGAATTTGCTTGTGGAATTCCACATTTATTAAAAGGTGAATTTTCAGAAAATGTAGGTACAGATGTTGACAGTTGGTCAATGCGTCAACCATTAGGTGTNGTTGCTGGAATTACACCATTTAATTTTCCAGCTATGGTTCCAATGTGGATGTTTCCAATCGCTATTGCATGTGGAAATACATTTATATTAAAACCATCTGAAAAAGATCCCTCTTGCGCAATAAGATTAGCAGAATTATTAAAAGAAGCTGGTCTTCCAGATGGGGTATTTAATGTGATTAATGGAGACAAAGAGTCAGTAGATGCAATTTTAACTAACAAAGATATTAAAGCAGTTAGTTTTGTCGGTTCAACTCCCATAGCGAAATATATTTATGAGAATTCAGCAAAAAATGAAAAAAGAGTACAGGCATTAGGTGGAGCTAAAAATCATTTAGTAGTAATGCCAGACTGTGATTTAGATGGTGCTGTGAATGGTTTAATGGGTGCAGCTTATGGCTCCGCTGGAGAAAGATGTATGGCTCAGTCGGTTGCTGTAGCTGTTGGTGATATTGGAGATGAACTTGTTTCTAGATTATCAAAAAAAGCAGAGGCTTTAAAAGTTGGACCAGGAATGGACAAAAATTCTGAAATGGGTCCTTTAGTTACCAAAGAACATTTAGAAAAAGTAAAAAGTTATGTTGATTTAGGTGTAAAAGAAGGTGCAAAATTAGTTGTCGATGGAAGAAACTTGAAATTACAAGGATATGAAAATGGCTTTTATATTGGTGGTTGTTTATTTGATAATGTTTCAAAAGACATGAGAATTTACAAAGAGGAAATATTTGGCCCAGTTCTATCAGTTGTTAGAGTTAAAACTTTTGAGGAGGCCTCGAAATTAATAAATGATCATGAATATGGAAATGGTGTAAGTATTTATACAAGAGATGGAGATGCTGGGAGAACATTTGCAAGCAAAATTCAAGTTGGAATGGTTGGTATTAATGTGCCAATACCTGTGCCGATGGCTTTTCACAGTTTTGGTGGCTGGAAAAGATCTTTGTTTGGAGATAGCGCAATGCATGGTATGGAAGGAATAAAATTTTATACTAAATTAAAAACTATAACTTCAAGATGGCCCTCAGGAATTAGATCTAATGCTGAATTTGTGATGCCAACAATGAAATAAAGAACAATGAGCAAAATATCTTTAATCGGCGCAGGTCAAATAGGTGGAACTTTAGCTCACTTAATTGGAATAAAAGAATTAGTAAATGAAGTAGTTTTATTTGATGTTGCAAGCGGTATTGCAAAAGGAAAAGCCCTAGATATTGCACAATCTTCATCTGTGGATGGTTTTGATGTAAAATTTTCAGGGACCGATGATTACAAAGACATAAAGGGCTCAGATGTAATTATAATTACAGCNGGAGTACCAAGAAAACCNGGTATGAGTAGAGATGATTTACTTGGNATTAATTTAAAAATTATAAAGCAAGTTGCAGAAGGAATTAAAAAAAATGCGCCTAACGCATTTGTAATTTGTATAACAAATCCATTAGATGTAATGGTAATGGCCTTTCAAAAGTTTTCTGGACTTTCTCCAAATAAAGTAGTTGGAATGGCAGGCATATTAGATAGCTCTAGATTTAAATTATTTTTGTCTGAAGAATTTAGCGTACCGGTCAAAGAAATAGAGGCTATGGTGATGGGAGGTCATGGTGATACAATGGTACCTCTTCCAAGATTTACTAAAGTTTCAGGAAAACCTTTATTAGATTTAGTCAAAGAGGGAAAAATTTCTCAAAAAAGATTAGAAGAAATAAATCAGAGAACTAGGGATGGTGGAGCTGAGATTGTAAAGTTTCTTGAAAAGGGCTCGGCGTTCTATGCCCCGGCAGCCTCAGGAGTTGAGATGGCTAAGGCTTATCTTAAAGATGAAAAAAAAATGCTTCCATGTGCTGCATACTTAAATGGTGAATATGGCATCAAAAATATATACGCAGGAGTTCCAGTTATTGTTGGAAAAAATGGTGTAGAAAGAATAGAGGAAATAAACTTAGATGATAAAGAAAAATCTGAATTTCTTCATTCGATCGACGCAGTTAAAAAACTCTGGGAAGCAGCGTCTAAAATTGATCCAGATTTAAATAAATAATGAACATACACGAGCATCAAGCTAAACAAATTTTGAAAAAATTTGGAGCAACTGTACCAGAGGGTGTATTTAGCTCAACAGTTGAAGAGCTTTTAGAGAAATGTAAATCACTAAAAACGGAAAAATATGTTTTAAAAGCCCAAATTCATGCGGGTGGAAGAGGAAAAGTTGGAGGTATTAAAATTCTAAATACTCTTGAGGAACTCGAGAAATCTGCTAAAGAGCTTTTAGGAAAAAAATTAATAACTCATCAGACTGGACCAGAAGGAAGAGAAGTTAAAAGATTATATGTTGAAGCTTCGTCAAATATTGAAAAAGAATTTTATCTATCATGTTTAGTAGATAGAGCTACTTCAAAAATTGCATTTATCTCTAGTTACCAAGGCGGAATGGATATTGAGGATGTAGCAAGCAAATCACCAGATAAGATTTTGACAACTAAAATAGATTTAAAAGATAAAATCTCAAATGAGGAATGTGAAAAAATTATCCAAATATTTAAATTAGAGAATAATTCAAAAAATGAGGCAATATCTTTAATTAAATCAATTTATAAGATGTTTATTGAAACTGACGCAAATTTGGTTGAAATAAACCCTTTGATACTTACAAAAGAAAAGAAAATTATTTGTTTAGATGCAAAGGTTATTTTTGATAGTAACGCTCTATTTAGACATCCTGAAATTTTAAAACTTAGAGATCTGAATGAGGAAGATCCTACTGAAATTGAAGCCAGTAAGCATGAACTTGCCTATATTAAATTAGAAGGCAGCATTGGATGTATGGTTAATGGAGCTGGCTTAGCAATGGCCACTATGGATATAATAAAATTATATGGAGAAGAGCCGGCAAATTTTTTAGATGTTGGTGGAGGAGCATCCAAAGAAAAAGTTTCAGCAGCTTTCAAAATAATCTTGTCAGACGAAAATGTTAAGGGAATATTAATAAATATTTTTGGTGGAATAATGAGATGCGATGTTCTAGCCCAAGGCGTTGTAGATGCTGCAAAAGAAATGAAAATTAATGTTCCTTTAGTTGTAAGACTTGCCGGTACCAACTTTAAAGAAGGTAAAAAAATATTAGATAGTTCAGGTTTAAAATTAATATCTGCTGAAAATTTGGATGATGCGGCAAAAAAAATTGTAAAGGCAATAAAATAAATGTCAGTTTTAGTCGATAAAAATACTAGATTAATTTGTCAAGGATTTACAGGTTCTCATGGAACCTTTCATTCTGAGCAGGCAATAAAATATGGAACAAATTTAGTTGGAGGGGTGACACCAAAAAAAGGTGGCCAAAAACATTTAGGTCTTCCAGTTTTTAATACAGTAAAAGAGGCAAAAGACTCCGAGGGAGCTAATGCAACAATGATATATGTTCCGGCCAAATTTGCTGCATCAGCAATTGTTGAGGCGATCGATGCATCTATAGAATTGATTGTATGTATAACTGAGGGAATTCCTATTCTGGATATGATAAGGATTAAACAGAAATTAAATAATTCAAAAAGTAGATTAATTGGCCCTAATTGTCCTGGTATCATAACTCCTGATGAGTGTAAGATCGGCATCATGCCTGGCAAC
>JGI24820J26691_1000254_pt1 | contig 15754 bp, 15 predicted proteins | sample METZYME_5_50m_FD_26691 | JGI IMG/M metagenome (IMG submission 26691) | reverse complement strand
CGCTTTGATCAATTATAAAAGTTGATCTTTCTATACCCATATAAGTTTTGCCATACATAGACTTTTCTTTCCAAACTCCAAAATCTTCACATACATTTCCTTCAGCGTCGGAGAGTAAAGAAATCCTTAGATTTTGTTTTTTTACAAACTTTTGATGGCTTTCAACACTATCTTTTGAAATTCCAAAAACAGACGCGCTTGCTCCATTGAAAAGGTTTAGGTTTTCACTGAAATCTTTGGCTTCTTTTGTGCAAGAGGAAGTATTATCCCTGGGATAAAAAAATATGACTATTATGTTTGGTCTGAATTTTTTTAGATCTATGATTTCGTTGGTTTCATTTGGTAAAATCACGTTGGGAGCTGGGTAAGGTTGATTTGACATAATTTGGTCCTGTAATTTTCTAATAATAATGATACTAGGTCACATGAGAATATTTGAAAGAAAAGATACAAATATTGAAAATATTTTTAAAAAAATTTTTAATACCTAAAACGCGCTCTTCTATATTACGCTGGGTGGCAACACTAATTCTTTCTTTACTATTGTTTCTTTCTATTGTGACCATTGCTTTCGTTGCAGTTTTGCGTGATCGAGAAGTACAGATACCTAAAAGATTTGCTGGCAAAATTCTTCATGAGATTAACACTGTATCATCCAAATATTTTATTGAAGCGAGCGATTTTTACTTATCTCTAGATGATGATTTTTTGCCGGAAATAAAAATAACCAATTTCGATTTATTTGTTCCTGATAAAAAACCAATCATATCTTTCAATTCATTGACAACTAAATTTTCTTTATCTGATCTATTTTTTGGTAAATTCCGAGTATCTTCAATAACTTTAGACAGCGCAAACCTTTTTATTATGAGAAAAAATGATGGCTCAATAAATCTTGGTTTGGGAGCGGAAAATACATCTGAAGCTGATTATTTTGATACTGTGGGCATTTTAAAGCAACTTGATAAAATTTTTACCAGTTATGAAATGGAAAAATTTAAGGATTTAAATTTATTTGGGTTAACGGCACAGATCGAGGACCAACGTACAGATAAAAGATACACTATAGATGGTGCAAGGTTGCGGTTGGATCGTGAAGATCAAGTAATGATTATGAGTTTTGATTTAGCTTTGTTATCTGGAGGACAAAGTGCTTCAACGGTCGAGGGCAATTTTAAAAGAAATATAGGCCAATTGGACGGTGAATTCGGGCTTCTATTTAATGACTTTTCGGCGCTAGATATTGCTAATTTATCTCCAGAATTTGGATGGTTAGGTGTTTTAGAAGCTCCAATTTCTGGTGCCTTTAGAGGATCATTAAATAAAAATGGAAATTTGAATCCCGTCAATGCGACCCTAAAAATGGGTTCAGGCTTATTGAAGCCAACAAGTGACATCAAGGCGATTGCCTTCAACTCCGCTAGAACTTATTTTTCTTATTCTCCAGGAAGTGGAGAGATTAATTTTGATGAGATTTTCGTCGACAGCAAAGACCTAAAGGCTACCGCAGATGGTATTTTATTGATTGATGATATGGAGGATTTTCCAGAAACATTTGTTTCACAATTAAATTTCACTGATCTTCAAACGGGAGGTTTTGGTTTACTGAAAAACGGAATTTCTTCAAATTCTGCCAATGCAACTTTTAGGGTTCAACTTGATCCTTTCGATGTAGAAATTCCCCAGCTTTATATCCACGATCAAAATTCAGCGGTAAGCGTCCACACAGATGGTTATGTTTCAGTAAAGGATGATAACTGGAATGTTTCATTAAATTCGCACAGTGAAGCTGCAGATTTAGAAAAAGTTTTCTATTTTTGGCCTGAAAAGCATAAACCAAAAGTAAGAAAATGGGTGGCTGATCATTTCGAGAAGAGCAGCCTTTTCGACATTTCAATGCAAACGGAAATCGATAATGGATTAGAGCCGAAACTATCTTGGAGTTTTGCATTTTCTAAAACTAGTTTTACCCCTTTAAAGGGTTTTTCTTTGATAGAAAAATCCTCCGGGCATTTCGTTTCGAAGGATTATTCGACAAGTGTCGTTTTAGAAGAAGGTATTATTTTTGATGATAGTGGAAAAGTGATTGATGTTGCTGGAAGTAGCTTTTTTATCAAAGATAGTCGTATTAAACCTAGTCCAGCTGAGATACAGATCAGCGCCTTTGGAGCTTTAAGCTCTATTTCTCAAGTATTAAATAAATCTCCTTTGAAAATATTAGATAGAGTCGAGCAACCAGTAAATTTTGGAAATGCACAAGTTTCCGGCAAGGGAAACGTAAAATTACTTTTAAAAAGTAATTTAACTTCAGATGAAATTTCTTATCAAATTAGTGGGACTGCTAAAAGGTTTTCGTCTGATGTAATTAATCCAAAATTTAATATTTCAAACGGCACTTTAGATTTTTTTGTGGATGAAAAAGGTTTTAAAATAAAAGGTGACGCAAAAGTTAAAAATTTACCCGTTGAAGCTAATTTTTCAGGCTCCATTGAAAAAGAAGAAGAAAAGTTTTTGGAAATTGATTTCAATTTATCGGAGCAAGCGCTAGAAATGATGCCATTTGATATGCCTGACATTCAAATTTCCGGGTCTGCTCCGGCAAAACTTTATTTAAAATTTTTAGAAAGTAAAAAGGTGGAACTTAATTTAACCAGTAATCTAAAAGGGATTGAGGTAAATTATCCTCCAATTGGCTGGGTCAAGGATATGAATGACGAGGCTGAGCTGAAAGTTTCTGGGGCTTTAGGCAAGGAGTTTACTCTTTTAGATATCTCCCTGAACTCTCCAGAATTAAGATTGCAAGGTTCGGCTATGCAAAAGAAAGATGAAAATCCTGTGCTGGATTTTGATAAGCTTTATTTGAAGGATGTGTTTGATCTTCAGTTAATCATAGAAGAAGATGGGGCTCTTCAAGTCACTAGTGGTCAACTTAACATGCAAGAATTTTTAAAATTGCCTTTAGCAAATAGTTCTTCAAAAAAAACAATCCCAGCCACAATCTATTTGGATGAGTTAAAGTTATACGAAAATCAAGTTATACAAGATTTACTGCAGCTTTGGACGCTAACGGAAAGGGTAATTTTTCCGGAAGTCTTAATGACTTAGCTTCTTTTGATGGAGATCTGGAAAGAGTGGAAGAGGGCTATAGTATAAAAGCTAACTCTAATAATGCTGGATCTTTTGTTAGAGCACTTGGTGCCGCAAAAGCAGCTGACGGGGGTACAGCACATTTAAAACTCAGGCATCTAAAGAATTCATCCGGGATGCAAGGGAAATTAAAAATTAAAAATATTCGTCTGCGAAATATGCCTGCTTTGCTTGAGCTTTTAGATGCGATCAGCATTGTTGGCTTACTAGATCAGCTCCAAGGTCCTGGATTGGTTTTAAATGAAATTGAGGCCGAGTTTGTAAACTTGCCCGATCAAATAAAGTTTGAAAGAGCGTCAGCATTCGGTCCTTCTATTGGCATTTCACTCGAAGGGTACTACGCAAAGGGATCAAATAANTTAAATATGCAAGGTGTNCTGTCACCTCTTTACGTTGTAAATGCAATTGGNTCTATCTTTACAAGGAAAGGTGAGGGGCTTCTAGGATTCAATTACAGATTAAAAGGAAATGCGGGCCAGCCAGAAGTGTTGGTTAATCCTCTTTCTATTTTTACCCCTGCTATTTTCAGAGAAATTTTTCGTCGGCCAGTTCCCAATTTGGAATAGTCTATGTTTTTAAGTGATTTTGATTTTGATTTGCCGGAAGAACTAATTGCAACAAGACCGGCTAGCCCGAGATCTTCAGCTCGCTTATTGGTGGCGAAGGGAGATAAAATTTATGATAGCACCGTTGATAATCTGCCCAAATTTTTAAAATCTGGTGATCGATTAGTTTTAAATGATACAAAGGTAATTCCAGCAAGAATAAATGGAATTCGAAGCCGGTTTATTGATGGTAGTGAAATATCTTCTGCCAAAATAGAGGTTACACTTCTAGCTGAAAAGCAAAATGGAATATGGAGTGCATTGATCAAGNCCCTGCGTAAAGTGAAATTAGGAGAGACAATTCATTTTAATAAAAGTTTTAAAGCTAAACTTATAGANAAAGTTTATGGGCAGGGTTTGCTTGAATTTAATCGCGGTGGCATTGAATTCATGANATATTTGGATGANCTTGGGTTCATGCCTCTACCTCCATATATTACTTCAAAGCGAAAAGCNGATANCTACGACAAGCTTGATTATCAAACTGTCTTTGCACGGAAATTGGGTTCCGTAGCGGCACCGACNGCCTCCCTACATTTTGACGATGCTTTGTTGGATAAAATTAGGGATATAGGCGTGGAAATTTCTTTTGTGACGCTTCATGTTGGAGCAGGAACATTTCTGCCCGTAAAAGATGAAGATATTAAGAAGCATAAAATGCACGCGGAATATGGCGAAATCAGTCAAGGGACAGTAGAAGAGATAATAAAAACAAAAAAAAGTGGTGGCAGAATAATTCCAGTGGGGACAACTGCCTTAAGATTGTTAGAAACTGCGGCTTTATCAAATGGGAAGCTATCTGAGTGGCGTGGTGAGACCGATATTTTTATCTACCCGGGTTTCCAATTTAAAGTGGTGGATGCTTTAATGACAAATTTCCATTTGCCGAAATCTACTTTGATTATGCTCGTTTCTGCTATTATGAGTAAAGAAACTATTGAAACTATTTACAAACACGCCATAACGCATCGCTATAGGTTTTTTTCGTATGGCGATTCGTCGCTGATATTTCCGTAAAATATACATATTCAGTTTTTTGAGGTGTTAATATGCTACTCGTTTTGCAAGGGTCTTGGGCTCTCTTATTGGGTATGCTTTTTTTGCAGCTTGGGAATGGCCTTCAAGGTACATTACTTGGTGTAAGAGGAGAAATAGAAAACTTTTCTACTTTTGAAATGTCTCTTGTAATGTCAGCATATTTTATAGGTTTCTTAGGAGCTAGCAGGCTGGTTCCTGAGTTAATAAGGCGTGTTGGGCATGTTAGAGTTTTTGCCGCTCTGGCTTCATTTATATCTGCAGTTCTAATCCTGTATCCTCTCCTAGTAAATCCATGGATCTGGACGGGCGGTAGAGTTATCATCGGTTTTTGCTTTTGTGGTGTCTACATAACAGCAGAGAGTTGGTTAAACAATGCTGCTACAAATGAAAATCGAGGCCAGCTGTTATCTTCTTATATGATTGTGCAAATGGCTGGCGTCGTCGCGGCACAACTTTTATTACTTGTTGGCGACCCAGGTGGATTTGAGCTTTTTGTTTTAATTTCTGTACTAGTATCGATTTCTTTTGCACCAATTTTATTATCGATAACTCCTACTCCTGCCTTTGAGACCACTAAACCGATGAGTATAAAAAAGTTGTTTACAACTTCGCCTTTAGGTTGCGTTGGTATGTTTTTTTTGGGAGGAATATTTTCGGCGCAATTTGGCATGGCTCCAGTATTTGGAACTAATGCCGGCTTGTCCTTATCTGAAATTTCAACTTTTGTTGCTGCATTCTATATTGGAGCAATGGTCTTTCAGCTTCCAATTGGCTGGCTCTCAGATCGAATGGATCGAAGAATATTAATTGTTGCAACATCGGCAATAGGCTTCATGGCTGCCTTATCTGCAGTTGTAGTTGTAGACGTTTTTTTAATTATAGTGGGAAGTGCTTTTTTTATTGGAGGTATGTCTAATCCTCTGTACTCACTGCTGATAGCCTATACAAATGATTTTCTAGAGCATGATGATATGGCGTCTGCCTCCGGTGGATTGCTCTTTTTAAACGGACTGGGGGCAATAAGTGGACCTTTATTTACGGGATATTTAATGACGAAAATGGGCCCCGAGGGATTTTTTATAATTCTGGCTTCTTTGTCAGGCTTATTGACAGTTTATGGCCTTTACAGAATGACACAGCGTGGAATTTCTGATGTAGATACATCTAGTTACGCGACCGTCGTTCCCACAGCTTCTGTTGTTGCGGTTGAAATTGCCCAAGAGGTAGCTATCGAGGCTGCTGANGAAATGAATGAAATTTAGCGTTCATTTAAAAAATCACTTCACAAAAAATGAAACCCATGTCTTAATGTATCAAAAAAAGCAGGATAACAGGCATGGAACCCGAATTTATTTTGAATTTCTGGCTCGACGAAGTTGGGCCTAATTGTTGGTATAGTTCNGATGACTCTTTGGATGGTTTGATTGAACAAAATTTTAAAGAAACCTTTGAATATATACTTTCGGGTGGGAATAGCCTTTGGCTAACTTATCCCTCCGGAGCTTTAGCCTACATCATAGTGTTGGATCAGTTTTCTAAAAATATTTTTCGAGGAAGTAAAAAGTCTTTTGCTGCTGACAGAATAGCTTTGGCTGCCTCCAAGCAATCAATCAAATATGAGTTTGATTTGAAGGTAAATGAACCTGCCCGGCAGTTCTTTTATGCCATTGATGCATTCTGAAAATTTATATGACCAGGAAAAATGTATTCGGCAAATTTTACAAAAACTTCCATTATCTGGCCATAACTTACTTAAGCACGCTCGGGCTCACCGTGAATTAATACGGAGTTATGGACGTTTTCCGAATAGGAATAGTCAGCTGGGTCGCGCTAATACGCACTTTGAACAAGAGTATTTTGAACATGGTGGTTATCAGGCGGTGCTTTCAAGAGTTAATAACTATGCAGCCTAATTTATAGTATATTTGTCTGAACGACACATTGAATATCGAGAATTTATAGTTTAACGTTAAACAATATATATTTTGGAGATAAATATGTCGCGAAGTGATTTTGACGTAGTTGTAATTGGTGCTGGGCCCGGGGGATATGTTGCTGCTATCCGCAGCGCGCAGCTGGGGCTCAAGACCGCAATTGTTGAGAAAGAACATATGGGCGGCATTTGTCTTAATTGGGGATGTATTCCAACAAAAGCGATGTTGCGATCTGCTGAGATCTTTCATCTAATGCATCGGGCGAATGAGTTTGGATTAAATGCAGAAAAAATATCTTTTGACTTGAAAGCAGTAATAAAAAGGTCTCGCGGTATTTCTAACCAACTAAACCAAGGCGTAACGCATTTATTAAAAAAGAATAAAGTAAAGTCTTTTATTGGAGAGGCTTCTATTCTTGATAAGGGGAAAATTAAAGTTTCGAAAGATAAAAAGTCTCAAGAACTATTTACAAATAATATAATTATTGCCTCTGGTGCACGAGCTAGAATTGCCAGGTTTGGAGGCTGATGGAGAAATAGTATGGACCTACAAGCATGCTTTGACACCCGCTCGTATGCCTAAAAAACTATTGGTAGTAGGCTCTGGGGCAATAGGAATAGAATTTGCCAGCTTTTATAATACTCTAGGTGCTGACACTACGGTTATTGAGTTGGTTGATCGAATATTGCCTGCTGAAGATGCTGAGATAGCAAATTTTGCTCATAAGCAATTTGTAAAACAAGGTATGAAAATCTTAACTCAGACATCTGTTAAGAAAATTGAACTTAAAGATAATGAAGCGAATATTCAGATTGAGCATGCTGGTAAAATAATAAATGAAAGTTTTGATACAGTTATTTCAGCGGTTGGTATTGTTGGGAATATAGAGGGATTAGGCATTGAAAAAATGCCAATTAAAACTGAAAACTCGCACATAATTACTAACCTTCATTGTAATGTCGGTATCGAGGGCATTTACGCAATTGGAGACGTCACTGGAGCGCCGTGGTTGGCCCACAAAGCAAGCCATGAGGGCGTCATGGTGGCTGAGCTAATTGCTGGAAAAGAAGTCCACTCAGTTGATCCAAGTGCTATTGCAGGATGCACTTATTGCAACCCTCAAATTGCGAGTGTCGGATTAACTGAAGAAGAGGCCAAGAAAAAAGGCTTAAAGTTTAAAGTTGGTCGTTTTCCTTTTATTGGCAACGGTAAAGCTATAGCCTTAGGTGAGGAAGAGGGGCTAATTAAAACAATTTTTGATGTTGAAACTGGAGAACTGTTAGGGGCACATATGGTTGGTGCAGAAGTCACAGAGCTAATTCAAGGATATGTTTTGGGTCAAAAACTTGAGACAACTGAGGAAGATCTAATGTCGACAGTCTTTCCTCATCCCACACTTTCAGAAATGATGCACGAAAGCGTATTGGATGCCTATGATCGAGCAATTCATATTTAATAAAATTAGTTAAAATTTTAGTTAGAGCGGTTTTGAAGATCAATTAATTACCCCCTGCGTCTACCACCACGCCTTCGAGGCCGGCCACCTTCACCATCGCTTTCTGCTGGGGACCCGGATGGCTTGTTGAATTTAATCCAAGCTCCGCCATGTGGATCATTATTAGTAAGTAAGTTTGCCGCCCTTATTGCCTCCATTTCTTTCCCCGGACGAGNTTTAGTGGATCCCATGCCAAATAAAGCAACAAAGGTTTCNTCATCCATTGTTTCTGGAATTATTACACCTGCAGATAAAACCTCAGCTTTTTTCTCTGCAATTTTTTTCTGCGTTATAGGTAAGGCGACAGGATTCATTATGGCAGATGTCATTCCTGCACCCATAGCCATAGGTAAAAAGGCATTATTAATTCCATGGCGATTTGGCAATCCGAACGAAACATTAGATGCTCCACAAGTAGTATTTACTCCTAACTCTTCTCGTAATTTACGAACAAGCGTGAATACTTGTCTACCAGCAGTCGCCATCGCTCCAATAGGCATCACTAGAGGGTCCACAACGATATCGTTAGCAGGTATCCCAAAATCAGAAGCACGCTCTACAATTTTTTTCGCAACTGCAAATCGGACATTAGGATCTTCTGATATGCCTGTGTCATCATTGCTTATAGCGACCACAGGAACATTATATTTTGCGACTAAAGGCAATACAAATTCTAGCCGGTCTTCTTCACCAGTTACCGAATTTAGAAGAGGGCGACCTCGAGCAGTTTCAAGACCCATCTCCAAAGCCTCGGGAACTGAACTATCAATGCATAAGGGAATGTCAGTAAGTCCTTGAACTAATTCGATCATCTTTTTCATTAAAGGTGGTTCAGTTTCATTAGGATTTGGATTTGAGTTATATACTACACCAGCATTGATATCTAAAATATTTGCACCAGCCGCGACCTGAGCAAGTGCGTCTTTTTCTACTGTTGAGAAATCACCAGCCTCTAGCTCAGCTGCTAACTTTTTTCTCCCTGTAGGGTTTATCCGTTCACCTATTACACAAAATGGGTGGTCAAAACCTAAAACAGCAGATTTAGTTTTCGACTCAACAACAGTTTTTACCATTTTTTTCCCTTACATTTGATTTGCCGGAACCCCAGCAGCTCCACAGTTTTCCGTGACCCAATTAGCATTCGTCTTTATGCCACCGAGCGGAAAAAAATGAACATTAGAAATATTAAAATCTGGGTTTTTTGCTTTATGATCCGCTAATTGAGACAGNACTTCGGTTGGTTCATACGGTAACAGAAGCTTTGTCACATCTGTTGCCCGTTTTTGTAAAACCTTTAAGGATGGACCAACGCCACAAGCTAAGGCGAATTTTATCAATGTCTGTAACTTGGCCGGTCCCGCAATTCCAATATGGATAGGTATATCAATTTCAGCTTTTTTGATTGAATTTGCCCATTCAATAATAGGGCCGGCGTCAAAAGCAAATTGAGTGGTTATTGCCATCTTTGCATTAGTTTTATTTTTAAAATTCTGTTTCCATTGTAAAGCTGCATCGACGTTTTTTGTGCTTCCGTCTGGATCTATATCTTTGTTTCCCTCTGGATGACCAGCGACATGAATATCTTTGAAATTGGCCTGATCAAATAAACCAGTTTCCAAAAGATCCATAGAGCTTTCATATTCACCATGCGGTTTGTCAACACCGCCACCCAATAAGAGGGCTTGGTTGACCCCAGCTTCTCCCTGATAGCGAGATATCCAATCATTCAGGGTTGCTTTATCTTTTATTATTCTGGCAGGAAAGTGAGGCATTGTGGGGAAGCCGTCTTCAGCAATTCTTTTTGCAGTTTTTACCATATCTTCAATTGGAGTTCCTTCGATATGAGCAATATAAACCCTTGTTTTTTCAGGCAAAAGATCTTTAAAGTCTCCAATTTTCTCTGCCGTCCTCGGCATGACTTCGATGGAAAAATCGGATACAAAACGCTCCAGCTTTTCTTTAACCTTCGGAGCTTGGAAGGTCTCAGTCTTTAATCCAAAAAATGCCATTTTCCGCCCTCGATCTGTTTTAGCTAGCTCGGCCATGATTATTTACAAGCAGTATTAATTTTTCTTTATCATATTCGGTTTCTAAATTTTCTGCTTGTTCTCTTGCGATAGTCTCAGGGTCACCTGTAACTTTAAATGGTTCAGCCTTTCTCCACTCAGAAAGATAGTCATCAGTAGAACTTTGGTTCGACTTCATTGCAGCTCTATCGATAGCTTGCTCGAACCTTTCTGATAATTGTATTTTAGTAGCGCGTCGGCCCTTGCCAACAATGACTTGAGCAGGGATATCTCTCCAATAAACAATTATTACATCATGCATTTATCTACTCTCCGATAAATTTAATTTTTGGTATGGTAATTAGCCAATTTTCAACAGCTAGATTTCGACAAAAAGGATTGCAGGTGCGACGTTTGCATCCAAGAAATAGAATTTAATAATCCTTCCACAAATTAAAGGCTCTTGCACAGCATTATTCTCCGACGTATCGTTAAGTTAACTTATTACGGAGGGCGTAGGCTATGGCGCCCAAAAAGCCTATAGAAAAAGCGGCTTTCCCTGGTGTGGTTGAGAGCGCATTTGACAATAAATTGGTGCCTGAGGCTTTATATGCAGCCTTAGACCTAGGTACCAACAGTTGTCGTATGTTAATTGCGCAACCAAAAGGTGCTCAGTTTCATGTTGTTGATAGTTTTGCAAAATCTGTTCAACTGGGGTCTGGGCTTGAAAAAACCGGTACATTGAGCCGAGAGTCGATCAATCGGACTATTCAAGCTCTTCAAGTCTGTAAACAAAAGTTAGATAAGTATGATGTGAAATATTCCCGTCTGATTGCTACTGAAGCTTGTAGACGTGCAAGAAACTCAAAAGAATTTATTTCCCGAGTTTTTAAACAAACGGGCTTGAAGCTTGATATTATAGATACAGAAGAAGAGGCTCGATTAGCNGTAATTTCTTGTGCACCTCTAGTTAGCCCAACATCTGAGCAATTATTAATCGTCGATATCGGAGGAGGATCAACAGAACTTGTTTGGATTGATTTAACTTCTGTTCCTTCTCTAGAGAGACCTAAATCAATAATGCGCTTACATGCTGGCTTTAATTCGGAAGATGGTCCATTTTCAACAGCTAAAGTCGTCGATTGGATTTCTGTTCCCTTGGGTGTAGCAACCTTGCGCGATCAATTTAGCGATGTAGAAGATGATGCTGCGAGATTTGCTTTAATGAGTTGGTATTTCGAAGAAAAATTAACTGATTTTGCGCCATATAAAGATAATAAAGTAGACACTAGTTTTCAAATCATAGGGACTTCGGGTACCGTTACAACTGTAGCTTCCTCACATCTTGGGTTGCGTCGCTACGACCGTACTAAGGTCGATGGCTTGAGAATGACAACCGAACAAATTGACAAGGTAATTCGCTCATACCTGGAAATGGGTTCCGAAGGGCGTAAAAACGACCCCAGAATTGGGCGCGATAGGCAGGCTTTAATAATGTCCGGTTCAGCTATCTTGCAAGCGATGTTGAGAAGTTGGCCTACTGATAAGTTAACTGTTGCTGATCGCGGCTTAAGGGAAGGACTGCTGTACGCTCAAATGTCTGCAAATGGAGTGTTAGAGGACGCGGTTGTCTGAAGAAAAGAAATAATTAATTTTTTTCGAAGTGATCAATTTATGAAAAAAACAACAAAAGCTAAAAATACATCTGGACGTGGGCAGCGTGATCTTAAGGTAAAGGTTAAATCGGCTCGAGGAAAAACAGTCAGTCAGGTCAAATGGCTACAGCGCCAATTAAATGATCCTTATGTAAAACGGGCCCAACTCGAAGGTTTTCGAGGGCGGGCTGCATTTAAAATTTTAGAGTTAAATGAAAAATATAATTTTTTGATACCAGGATCGAAGGTTGTTGATTTGGGTTGCGCTCCAGGAGGCTGGAGCCAAGTTGCAGTCGATTTAGTGAATGCACGCGGTGTCAAGAAAAACGTCAAAATTGGTTCAGTTATTGGAATAGATTTACAAGAAATGGAAGTTTTGCCCGGTGCCAAATTTTATCAAATTGATTTTATGGCGAACGATGCAGATCTTGAGGTTAAAAATATTCTTGAAGGAAAAGCAAATGTTGTCATGTCCGATATGGCCGCATCTTCTTCGGGTCATAAAAAGACTGATCACCTCAGAATAATGGCACTTTGTGAGACTGCAGCGTACTTTGCCTTTGATGTTTTGGAAGAGGGTGGAACTTTTGTTGCTAAAGTTCTGGCAGGTGGAACGGAAAGCGATTTGCAAACTTTATTGAAACAAAAATTTACAAAAGTATACAACGTTAAGCCTCCGAGCAGCCGATCAGATAGTTCAGAAAAATTTGTGGTTGCGCTAGGTTTTAGAGGCTAATTTTTGTTATTGTCGCGGTTTTGTTTAAAATTGGTAAATATAGCAAAGTTTTTATTTCGTATATCTGACATTCTATAAATAGTTATTTTGGAGAAAGAGATGCCACTAAACCTAAATCGTGAAGTTTTTATAACCTGCGCAGTGACAGGATCAGGTAGCACGCAGGATCGCAGCCAGTTTGTTCCTCGAAGCCCAAAAGATATCGCAGATAGTGCGATTAATGCCGCCAGAGCAGGTGCTGCCATCGTTCATTGCCATGTTCGTGATCCTGAAACTGGAAAGCCTAGCAGAAATTTAGCCTATTATCGTGAAGTTACAGACCGCATTAGAGGTGCGGATGTTGATGTCGTTCTTAATCTTACTGCTGGTATGGGAGGAGATATAGTGTTTGGTGGGACTGAAAAACCGTTACCAGTTGCTGAAGGAACGGATATGATTGGCGCTGAAGAGAGGGTGGCACATATTATAGAGTGTCTCCCGGAAATATGCACATTAGATTGTGGAACTATGAATTTTGCCGAAGCAGATTATGTAATGACCAATACTCCTGGAATGTTGCAGGAAATGGGTTCGATAATGACAAAGGCGGGCGTTAAGCCTGAAATAGAGGCTTTTGATACTGGGCATCTATGGTATGCAAAACAGTTAGTAAAAGATGGAATCATCGGAGAAGATGTTTTAGTTCAATTATGTATGGGCGTGCCATGGGGCGCGCCAGATGATTTAAATACTTTCATGGCAATGGTGAATAATGTCCCTGAAAACTGGACTTTTAGCGCATTTTCTCTTGGGAGAAATCAGATGCCTTATGTTGCAGCAGCAATTTTGGCTGGAGGCAATGTAAGAGTTGGATTGGAAGATAATCTTTGGCTAAAAAAGGGAGTTTTGGCCAAGAATGAAGATTTAGTATTGCGCGCAAAAAAAATTATTGAAGCCATGGGGGCCAGAGTAATTGGGCCTGAAGAGGTGCGGGACAAGTTAGACTTGGATAAAAGAGATCCAATTAACTAACTCATAGCNTCAATTTATAATATTCTATCTGATGTAAAGGGCAATTTATGAAAAAAGTAGCTGCAATTATTGGTGGCGGTGTCATNGGAGCAGGTTGGCTTGCTCGATTTTTNTTAAATGGATGGGATGTAAAAGTATTTGATCCCGATCCAGAAGCAGAACGAAAAGTTGACGAAGTACTTTCNAATGCAAAAAGGGCATTGCCAATGTTGTATGATTTTGCACTTCCCAACGAAGGAAACTTATATTTTTGTTCTACGATCAAAGAAACAGTTGAAGACGCATTATGGGTACAGGAAAGTGTGCCAGAGCGATTAGATTTAAAGCAAACTACCTTATCAGAAATACAAATTTATTGTAAAAAGACAGCAGTTATTGGCTCCTCAACTTCAGGATTTATGCCTTCTCAATTGCAAGAAAACTCATCATTTCCAGACCAAATAATGGTGTGTCATCCATTTAACCCTGTCTATTTGTTACCCTTGGTTGAAGTTGTTCCTGGAAATCAAACAAGTGATGAGCATTTTGACTCGGCAAAAATTCTGCTTCAAGAGATAGGTTTTTTCCCTTTGCATATTCGTAAAGAAATAGATGCTCATGTTGCTGACCGTTTTCTTGAGGCGGTTTGGAGGGAGGCTCTTTGGTTAATAAAGGATGGAATAGCTACAACGGAAGAAATCGATAATGCGATTAGGTATGGATTTGGCCTTAGGTGGGCTCAAATGGGGCTCTTTGAAACTTATCGAGTTGCTGGTGGAGAGGGGGGTATGGCCCACTTTATAGAGCAGTTTGGTCCATGTTTAAAATGGCCTTGGACAAAACTTATGGATGTTCCTGAGCTTACAAAAGAACTTATACAGGATATTGCAGACCAGTCTGATAGCCAATCAGGGAAATATTCAATAAGGGAACTTGAGAGAATTCGCGATAATAATTTAATCGTCATACTGCGTGCATTGAAACAACAAAATCAAGCCGCTGGCAAAATTGTAAATAGTCATGAAGAAAAAATAATTAATTTGGCAGAAATTGCTCCCAAAATGAGGACAGTTTCTCGTAAAGTTCCAGTCGATTGGACTGATTATAATGGGCACATGAATGAAGGTCGTTACGGGCAGGTATATAGTGATGCAGCCGATGGTTTTCTTTGGGCGATAGGAGCTGACAAGAATTATGTTGCATCCGGATATAGCTATTTTACTGTTGAAACATCGGTTAAGTTTCTTAACGAAACGCATGCAGGAGAGGACATAATAGTGGACACGACAGTAAAACTTATTGATGGTAAGAAGCTTAAACTATTTCACTCCATGCAGCGTGCTGAAGACGGTTGCTTACTGTCTACTTGTGAACAATTTCTACTGCATATTGATATGGAAAAAAGAAAATCATCTTTACCAATTTCTCCTGTCGCTGAGAATTTGCAAAACTTAGTTAATAAAATTTAGGATTGGATTGAATATGTTTTTTGGATTAACAGAAGAACAAGAAATGATCGTAGAAACGGTTAGAAGTTTTGTTGAAAAAGAAATCTATCCCCATGAAAATTTAGTTGAAAGCAAAGGTTTCGTGCCAGCAGAAATCGCACAAGACATTAAACAAAAATGCATAAATTTAGGTTTTTACGCGTGTAATTTCCCTGAAAATATAGGTGGTGCCGGTTTAAACCATCTGGATTTTGCTCTCGTGGAGCGCGAGCTCGGTCGTGGATCAATGGCCTTAACGCATTTTTTTGGCCGGCCTCAAAATATTTTGATGGCTTGTAAGGATGAACAGATTGAGAAGTATTTACTACCCGCTGTTCGTGGAGACTTGATGGACGCTCTTGCCATGACAGAACCAGATGCAGGTTCCGACGTCAGAGGTATGAAATGTTTTGCTAAAAGTGAGGGTACAGACTGGATTGTAAATGGCACTAAACACTTTATTTCAGGGGCAGAACACGCTGATTTCGTTATAGTTTTTATTGCAACAGGTGAGGAAAAAACCCCAAAAAGGACCTAAAAAGAAGATTACGGCCTTTCTTGTCGACAGGGGAATGCCAGGGTTTGTAATCAGAGATGGGTATAACTCGGTCAGTCACAAAGGATATAAAAATATGATTTTAGAATTTGATGACTGTCGGTT